>JACCDY010475799.1_pt1 | contig 132460 bp, 115 predicted proteins | sample 7446391 | NCBI WGS metagenome assembly JACCDY01 (sample SAMN15323451, study PRJNA562643) | freshwater metagenome | isolation source: river surface water | place: USA:Blue River Watershed | collected 2017-08-18 | reverse complement strand
TGTATCAGAAGGAGTTGTAGCAGAAGGAGTTGTAGCAGAAGGAGTTGTAGCAGAAGGAGTTGTAGCAGAAGGAGTTGTAGCAGAAGGAGTTGTAGCAGAAGGAGTTGTAGCAGAAGGAGCTGTATTAGAAGGAGCTGTATTAGAAGGAGCTGTATTAGAAGGAGCTGTATTAGAAGGAGTTGTAGTAGGTTTATCAGATTTTTTTGGTTTAAATCCTTCTTGAACTGCCATTGAGCCAATAAGTAACACAATAATTAAAATCCCCACTAAAAAATATATTTGAGTCTTTAACATATAAAATTCTATATACAATAAAGACTATTTTGTTAGATGCACTATTCGCCAGTGGTTAATGTATAAACAGCCGCCAACATAAGTCCTGTCCCAAATAGTAAATGCCACGATTTTATTTGCACTTGCGACATTTTTTCACTTACATCATTAGAAACACCAACAGTGGTGGTGTTCGACCGAATTTTCTCTAAATATGTTTGATGCTCCGCTTCTAATGCACATTGAGCATTTTCAAACATAGAATTTTTATCAGCATTTTGTGCATTATAAGCAGTAATATCATCAATGGTCGGTAATGTAGATGGGCAACGTGCAGGTTTGCCAGACAGTAATAATGCGGTGGTCGACTCCATACTATCTAACGGCGCAAAACCTTCTATACTCCCATTGTGTCTGTTAAAAAAATATTCTGCCATAAGTCTTCTTATACATATTTATAAATATTATGTATAAGGATTACACGCAAACCCGATAGTATGTGGAGGTAACTGAAGTCACACTTTTGCGATCAATGCGGCAAACTTGGCCCGGTTTCATACAAATCAATAATGCGACTGGGTCGAATCGCGAAATTTCTGGCAACTGGTTTACGGTGCTCAAGTTGAGTCGGGTCTTCAGCGCTTCGGTGTCGGCGACGGTCAAAATAGTATGTTTGGGCACCATAGTATGTTTAAGGATGTTGCGCTGCAATCGCTTAATATTGTGCACCACCACATGGATGCCGCGGCTGTCGTACCAATATTTGAGTTTTTCGACCAAAGTGTCGTTGGGTTCGTCGTTCATAATGATGACCAGTGTATCGCGTTTCTGCAATACGTTCTCTAAATCATATAATTCCTCGATGATTTCTTCGATGACCGTCTTCATTCGAACGGCTTTGGAAACAAGCATATATTTCACGTAAATTTTAGTGCCGTCGTAAATAGAAGGCGTTATACCGGCCTTGTGTGACAAAAGCATGTCGAGCTGTTCGTTTTTTTGCATGGCCTCGACCTCATTCATAGAGAATGAATTATAATCGTCGACGGCATATCCGAGTTCGGCGTAAATTTCCATAAGAGTTAAACGCGAATTATAAATTTGGATAGTATCGATGTTTGACATGGTGTATTAAAGATAGTATATAAGTTGTATTTATATGTTTTAAAAGGCATTTATGAAAATCAATTTTATACTAATTTGTTTAACCGTATTTTTTGATTTTTATTATTTATAAACCATATATGTAGTGTATAAATAATAAAGATAAATCACAAAAGTTTAATTTGGCATATGATTAATCCAATCATCAATTACCTTGTAGCTGTCTGGGTGATCTAATTTACTGGCCCAAACAATATCTTCGTGTGATTTTATAACACCTGAGCCTAACATAGCAATACCAGTATGATGATTGCTTGCTAAAAATAAAGTATATTTATCCGGCTCAATATCAACACGCTTAATAAAAGCAGTATTAACTAATCTGTTTGAAAATTTAAGAAATCTTGACATTATTTTTGTATAAATAACTAATTTTATTTTTATGTATATTTGAAAAATATTATAAGTCGGCTTTCGATGCCTTTTTAGAGTCGTTATTGGATGCCTTATACAGTCGGCACAAATTCCCAATCCAGCGACTCGCACACTTTTTTCCACACCATATCTTGTTCTAATTGTTTCTCGCGGTCTTTCATCATCGGAATAAACGGCAAATACTGCGTCTGATCCAACAAAACACATAATTGATACAGCGTATATGTGCAATTGAAAAAATTAGTACGATGCGCCGGACAATGAATTGCCCAAGGTTCCTGTATTTCAATAAACAATATACACAGTGTATCTTGCAATTCGTCGCTCATCATTGGCGGTTTAATTCCTAAAATCGAATTAATATATTGAATGTGTTCAAAATAACGGTTTAATTCCAGTTTTTTCAAGATTTCGCGCATTTTCTCATAATTGATTTCCGTCGCTAAATTGGTGATGCGCTCCTTCTTGATGCGTTGTTTGATTTTCTCCATCACATCGGCGGGAATTTGCGTGGTCTCCTTCGCCTGGAATTGTGACAGTATTTCCTTGAAATGATTCAAACGCACATAAGCATTGTATGTGACCTCATTTGGCGGCTCTTTATATGTCGGCTTTTCATTGTCCACTATATGCTGCACATACACACTACATTGGGGATTATTACAAATCAAAACGCCGTCTTCATCCTGGGGTATCAATTCACCTGTTTTACAGCGCTGACACAAATCGACGGAAACGGCGAAATCGCTCATATTGCACATTTCTTTGTTGACATTGCGCCAATAATTTTGATAAAGAAGTCGCGAATTTTGATATTTGGGATTTTGCATAACATCATCAACACCTGACGGTTTAACTTTAAAAAAATCGTTTAATACGGTTTTCGTTTGTTTGTCGCTGCCACTAGATATGCGTTTTTTTTCTTCAAAATAGGCGAAAATCGATTGAGCATTTTCCAAGAGGTATTTTTGACGGCGTTTTCGCAATGTTCGCAGTTCGGCGGATAAATCGCGGATTTGGTCCTTTAATTCCATTCGCGCCTCGATCGTTCCGCCTTCGGCCATTTGTTTAGCGTCCCGTTTGAGGGACGCCAGTCGCGCCTCTATGTCAGGAATAACCGTATTTTCCAGGGCCTCGAACTCCTCCAATAATTGGCTGTGTTTTTCGTCTATTGTAATCGAATTTTGCAAATTCGCAGTTTTTTTAATACTATGGTTCGGCATTTTGATGTATTTTATAAATGATTTTATTTAATTCCTTATTTTCTCTATTTGTTTAATTCCTTATTTTCTCTATTTGTTTAATTCCTTATTTTCTCTATTTGTTTTTTATAAAATAAGCTATATTATTTAGCCAACACTATATATGCATATAGTATAATGTTTGCCAAAAGTATTGAAAGCACTATTCGCAGAATCAGTTCTGCCATTCCTAGCACCCATGGTTCGATTTTAAACAACAAATGGTTCTTGTATTTTGCCTTGGTCGGGGCTTTATATGAATTATTTAATTACTATAATCGCGCGGATATGTACGCTGTTGCCATATTCTTCTTAATTGGTATTGTGGTGTCGTTTTTTAGTAAGAATATGTTGGTTATTCTTGTTTTGGCCATTTCGCTAACCCGCCTAATTCGCTATGGTCGCAATTTGTCTGAAGGATTTGCCGATGACGATGAGGAGGAAACAACAGAGGAAACTACAGAGGAAACTACAGAAGAAACAACAGAAGAAACAACAGAAGAAGAAGGGTTTGAGGGTGATGAAAAGAGAGAGGATGACGAAAAAAAAGACAGCTCAACAAAAGCAAAGTTGGATGAAACACATAAGGATGTTGAATTAACTGCAGCAAACAGCAAAGGCCCATCCGCCGAAGTCCTATTGCAAAAACAAAAAGAACTGATGCAGACTATGAAGCAATTGGAACCCTTTTTACAAAAAGCCGAAAGTTTCATTGCATCAAATGCTAAAGAAACACAAGAAAAATTTACTACTTTAGATCAAGCTTATGGAACATCATCTGCTTCTGCTTCTAATAAAAAATAATTAATGCGAATAAAATATGCAGTCAATGTAACTGAAGAGTGAGATGAATATTATATTTTTGACCGTGTTTGCTACGGCAGTAATAGTTGGTTTAATAACATTGTATGTGCGGCGTTCCTTTGGACCGCGCCGCGAAGGTTTTAAAAGCGACCCATTTAAAGACCTAAAAAAGATAATAAAATTCTTCAATTATTTAGGAAAATTCTTTAAATGGCTGGGAAATATTATTAGTTGTAGTTTTGAAACAGTGATTAATTTGCCTAGTTGCTGGTTTTATTATGTGTTTGACATGTTTATTGGATTTGTTACGCTGATCATTAAAGGCATATGCTCATTTTCGTCGACTCTCGAATCTGCACGCAAAACAATTTGGGGGCTCATGGTGAAGCTAGACAAATATTTGTATGAGTATTCGGGATATCATATAGTGCAATATCCTAATTCGGTGGTGAAAAAATGCTATAAATGCAAGAATGTGAAGATGCCCAAAATGTAACCACTAAAAAACCTTAAAAAAGTCGGCTAAAAAAAACAATAATATATAGTGTTTGACTATAGAGTACAGAATTTACTATGGCGAAAAAATGCATTCCTGGTTTACTATGTGTTGAAAATATGACCCTGTTTTTATTGATAGTGGTCGCAGTTTTTGTAGGACATATGTATTATACGCAACATAAACAACAGGCTGTAGTCGCAAGCGCAAACGCAATTCCGTCAACACAAGTGATTGTTGTAAAGGAGGATGGCGATTCGGCCCTTCAGTCGCCGCCCGTCAACAAAGCATATATGGCCCCGAATCAGCTGCCTTCACTCTCTACAAGGGGTGTAGGGGGCGCTTATACCCAAATCGGCATTTTAACGCCCACAGCATCTGGCCACAACAAAGGTCAAGGCCATGGAGGTCCCACAATATTATCTTTGATGGGCCGCAGATGCCCTACATGCCGTAGTGACAAAATGCAATATTATACTATGTCGGAAGGGGGCGTGAAGCTGCCGGTTAGTCGCAATGGCAAAAGTTGCACGGGCGAATATGGCTGCGACGAAATCATGAATGGTGACTCAGTGTATGTGGAAGGCTATTCAGACACATTTAAAGCGACTGTGTATGAAAGTGCCCAATTTAGCTATAGTCCTTATGTTTAGATTGCAAATTAGATAAAAATATTTCGACATCATTCGTGTTAATCGAAATATATAGATAAATTATGTAATTATCTATATAATGAACGGAGTAGAAACAAAACCATATTTGCAAATTATTAAATTACAAAAAAAAAAACAGGTTGGAAATCAAGATGATAAATTATTGTATGAACACTATGATTTGCCTATATTAGATGTACAATTAGATACTAATATTAAAGAGCCAATACGAAAAATTGGAGATACACAAATTACCGATCAAACAGTACGTGTAAATTCACTATTATTTAAATTAAACGCAAATGTGGTTGATACTACAATAAAAGAATATAATATACTAGATGAAAGAGCTGTATTTTTAATTATTTTTTCATCTGGTACTATAACTTACATTTACTATACTTATGGAAATTTGCAAATAATTAAAGGTGTACAACAAACACTTGAACTTAAATCGTCATCGGTAATTACAAAAATGAATGAATCTTGTTTATGGCGACCATTTAAACCGGTTTTACAAACAACAAAAATAATAGAAAACACAACAGAAAATACAACAGAAAAAAAAGGTCTCGATGATTTTCCTTATGTATATTATGTGTTTAATTTGCAGGCTAATAGTGATATATTTGAAACTCAATTCAAACATCAATTTTTGCAATTACTATATGTTCCGGTTGAATTACAGCGTGATCCAATAAAAAATTTATCAGGATTACTAAGTAAAAGTATTAAAGAACAAACAAAATTAAATTCACAAATGTCAATAAATATAAGTAAAAATACAATTAGTCTTGACAATCTAAATAATAAAAATGGCAACATACTAATAACCAAAATCGATTTAATTAATAAGCTTTTGGGTGATGATGTCAATTTACCAGAAATGTATTATGATTTTCGATATTTAAAACAAAATAAAACTGTTGAGTATGCCGCTGTTATAAACGAACTTAAACCAAATACACAAATGTTACAAAACATAGTAAATGCATCAACCTCGGATTTACCAATATGTATTATGGGAGACTCTACATCTAATATAGTAGAAAAAAACGGCAAATTATATGGACCATTTGATTTACTTGCCGATGCTAAAAAAAAGATGCAAATAAAGTCAGAAACAAATATTATTGTGGTGAATTACGTTAAGGATTTTACAAATACACAAGGGTTTATAAATTCACTGTTTGAAACGCCAACACCAACAACTGTTTTTGAATATGGAAATAATGGATTTATTGAAATGGCAACAACAACATCCAACAATAATTTATTAAAATACTATAGTGAACCTAAATTGTTTGAATGTTCATTTTTATTTAATAAAATAGAAAATAAAAATAATATAAATATTTGTACAGCTAGTCCAGAATTTAATAAATTGATTAATGATTATTTTTCAAATAGTATTCCTGTTGAATTTACGAAGTCTTTAAATACATATTTAAATGATAATAATAACAATCAAATGGAATGGTTATCTAATTATGAAGAGCATATTTTAAAAGAACAGACTATTCAACCATTTTTAAATAATCGTTTAACAATTTATATGGATACTAATTTTGATAGAATTAAAAATGAAACAATAAATAAATATATTACAATTGAAAATAATAATATTAATTATGGATCAATACAAACTATTGGAACTTTAAATAAACAAAATTTGGCTGTTATAAATTTTTCTTATAGTAAAAATAATTTAATAAAATTATGTGAAAAAAAACCAAATATACAGACATTGCAATTTTTTGAAGAAAAATTTGAAAATGCATTAAAATCAGTTGAAACTATGACAAGTAAATCTCATAGTAAAGAACTTTCAAAAAGTACAGGGAAAAAAATTTTTGTACCAAAACCCTATATAAATAATCGATTATCAATATTTAATGAATATAAAATAGAATCTAAAATAGATACTTCAACACAAACATATAATCAAATTGGAAATAAAGCTGACAATAAATATAGCGCACCTCATGTATTTGAATATTTAAATACAACATTATATTGTTTTACACCTTTAAAAGAAAATGCAAATGTAATTAATATACTTGATTATGTTAATGAATTTATATATGAAAGTATTTCAAAAAATACAAATAATAAAAAATATCCAAATAAATATATTGAAGAATTTATTAATTATTTAAGAAAAAGAAATTTAAAACAACCGCTTAAAGAAAAAGAAACAAAAATATATGAAAAGAAAAATAAATCAGAAGAAAAATCCGATGGATTATATCAAAGATTTAATATTCCAAACAATGAAGATTTAAAAATGTTAGATATTTATGGAATTTTTATTAATTATAGTAATGATACCAAATTTTATATACCTGTAATAATTGCAATTGATAAACAAAATTCAGTATTTATTTCTTTTCAATTTATTAATATTAATAGCATAGAAGTTTTTCCTTTAATTACAATACCATTAGGCATTTTAGATTTAAATAATTATAGTAATAAAAAATCATTATTTGAAAATATAGAAAAACAAATACAAGAAGAAAAAAATAATTGTATTAAACAAAATAAATTTCAACTAATGGCAAAACAACAATCCGATCTTTTAAAAGCCGATATTAAATTACTATATGAAAATAAATATACAAATAAAATACGTTTACCAAAATTAATTGCTGGACACGAAAATGCCTATTTTATCGATAAAGATCCGGATACTATTCTAAAACCAAAATCTCCTACAAATAGTAAATTTCAATCTGCTACATTTAACAAAATTATAGAAATAATGGCAATAAATGACAATAATAAAAATGATTTTATTCAAAATACAAAGGTCGTGTTTAATTGCAATTTAGAAGACCTTGATGAATATACATTAAATTATGTGTCTGAACATATGAATTTTATACCCAATGGTATATCGAAATAAAACACTAGAATTTATATATCTGTATTTTATAAGTGTGGATATATAATAAATGAACGGTGCATTAAATAATTTGGTAAAGGCTGTTCAAACTGATAAAGAAATTCCTAGAGCTATCAAAAAAGCAAAACCGACAGATACTATTACATTAGAACAAATTAACGCACAACTTGGTGGTGCCGATAGTGCCGATAGTGCCGATAGTGCCGATAGTACTCTAGGAAATGGTACTATTGAAGATTTTACTAATAGAGTAGGCACTATTAGTAGTTTGGGAATGTTTAAAAAAGAATTATTAGAGGCACTTGCTACATGTAAAAAACAATTAAATGAAAAAGGATCCAATCAAGTTGATAATAGTGCTAAATTAAAAACGCTAAAAGCTGAAATTGAAAAACTTAAAAAACAATTAGAAGAATGTGAATTGGTAAAAACTGAAAATGAAAGAAATAAAACCGAATTAAAAGACTATATAAATAAAAATAATGAACTTACTAAAAAATTACAAGAATCCATTGATAGATCTAATAAAAATACAAAGTTATACGAAGAAACAACTAAAACTCAAGATGAATATCTTGATGAATTAGAAAAAACTATGTTAAAATTAAAAATAGAAAAAGCAGCATTAGAAGTATTATGTGAACAGCGTATTACAGATTTAAAGGCAGAATTTGATAAACAATTTAAGTCTACTAAGTCTGATCAAGAAAATGCGTTAAAAACCCAAAAAGATGAATTAGAAAAAGAAAAACAAGAATTAGAAGAACAAATTAAAAAAGCAGTTGAAGCAATAAAGCAACAAAAAGACGAAGAAATCAAAAATCTCACCAATGAATGCAAACTTAAATATGATATCCTAAAAGCCACAATGCAACGTATGTATGAAAATCAAATAACTGTATTACAAACCGAAATAGAAAACATAAAACGCGAATGTACGCTTAAAATAGATATTCAAAAAGCAACTTTGAAATCACTATCCGATAGTAATATTGTTTTAGAAACAGACAAAAATAAACTTAAATGTGATGTTGAAATCGAATCATTGAAGCGCATGCATGAAGAACAAATTCAGGGTTTAACTAGACAAATTACAGAATTACAAACAGAACTAAATACATTAAAAACAACTGCATCTGATACTACACAACAAAATGCAGCAGCACTTACGTCAATGCGAAATGAATGTGAACTTAAATGTGATGTTGAAATCGAAGCATTAAAGCGCATGTATGAAGAGCAAATTACAGATTTAAATACACAAATTTCTGATCTAAAAAATAAACTTAACGACACTACACATGCGCAAAACTTAACTAACGAATGTAAACTTAAACTGGAAATTCAACGTTTTACTATGCAAAAATTGTGTGATGACCAAATGCAGTTATTAAACACAGAAATTACTTATCTAACTGACCAAATAGAAAAGCTAAAACAAGAAAATAAAGCATTAGCTGAAAAATCTGAAAAAATAAATGTCATAGAAGAAATAAAATCAACATATAATAAATCCATTTTAGAATGTAATATTAAGGCTGAAGCATATAAAACACTATATGAACCTCAAATCGAAGCATTGAAAAAAGAAATAACTGCAAATCAAGCACTTTATGAAAAACAAATTAATGAATTAAATAATAATTGTGATTTGAGGGTACAAACGCTAAAAGCCACTATGGAAGAAATGCATCAAAAACAAATTGAGGATGTAGGATCCGGACACACATCGTCTTTAACTCAAACACAACAAACATTACAAAATGAATGTAATTTAAAGATAGAAATTATGAAAGCCACTATCCAAAAATTATGTGATGAACAAATGCAAAGTTTGGAAAAAACGATTGCTGAACTAAATGATCAACTTAAAACAAAAGAAACAGAATACAAACAATCTATTTTAGAATGCAATATTAAGCTTAAAGCGCTTGAAAAATTACAAAAAGAAAAAGAAACAGAAATATTAAATCTACAAAAACAAATTGATGTTTTAAATACTGTAAATGAACAACTTAAAAATAATCATAACTTACAAATTGAAATTCTAAAAGCCACTATGGCAAAACTTATTCCTGAGCCAGCGCCAACACAAAATAATAATCTACAAAAACAAATAAGCGAACTAGAACTACAACTTAAAATTCAAAAACAAGCCATGCAAAAACTTATTGATGAAAAATCGGCAATAGAATCACCTGTAACACAAAAACCAACACCTATAACACAAACACATACTATTATAGAACCGCCTAATCCTCAAATTGTTCTTGTTTCTAACAAAGGAGAAACAAAAGAAACAGAAGAATTCAAATCCCAATAAAACTCGTATTTATGTATACAATAAATATAAATACGAATCATGAATATGCAAAAGCCATTTAAGCAAAACAAAAAAAACAAAGAAGAAAAAGAAATATACAAAAACCTAAAAGAAGCAGAAGAAAAATCAAAAGGGAAAAAAGGGAAAGAAGCATTAACTAATAGTAATAAATCTGTTGCAGAAATCAACATTAGAGATTATACTATCGATTCAAATACAAAAATCAGTATAACTACATTTTTAATATCACTAGTTATTATTATTACTATATTTGTTTTAACCATCGTCAATAGTGAACGCATAACCGGTGATGATAGTATTCGTTTTAAATTTGCCGCTGGAATTGGATTAATTGGTCTAGTCATGTTAATTATTGCATATTCTATGGCAACCGAAATCAACACAAACAAATACAAAGGTGATATTGTCAGTGCAAAAATGTACATATTTGTTGAAAAATTACTTGCGCCGGCATTTTTATTTTTTACAGGCATATTTATAAAACCCGAATTACTAGAGTGGTTTAGCAACTCAAAATCTTTTAGTGAACGTATTAAGTCGACGTTTTTTAATTGGGATAATAAAGCAAAATCGGCGCAAAATACTGGGTTAGCCCTAGTTACTATATTTTATATCTTCATAATGATTATAGTGTAGCTGAATTAAAATGACTACTCGTTGTCCAAATGGTACTCGTCGTAATAAAAAAAATGGCATTTGTGAAAAAAAAATTGATTCCCATTTAACTCGAACATTAAAAAGAAAAACAAAAAAATATTTTACAAATAATAAAATGGAGCAAGTTATCGATTTGAGTTCTTATGAACTAACTAATGAAAATATAACCAATAATATTAAAGAAAAATTTATACATAATATTATTGGTCATATATTTACGGATAAAATAGATGAATTATATGGTTTAGACAAAAATAAAAAAATATGGGTGATTAAATATGATAAATTATGTTTTGAATTACAATTAGTTTCTCATAATGAACAAACAATGATTAGAATACGTTCAACTAATATGAGTAATGCTAGTAAAATATATAAATTATTAAAGTTTAAAGAAGTTAATAATCAAGTATTACATAAATAAATGTAAATAAATGTAAATTAAAAATAAAAAATAGTTGGTTTTTATTTTTATATAAAATTCAATAAATATGTTTTATATCTTCATGATGATTATAGTGTGGTTAAATTAAAATGACAAAATTTAATAATGGTAAACCGAAACCAAATGATCGTTACTATTGTGAAAAAGACAAAAAGGCGATGGCTGAGCAAACAAAACAGAATTGGATCAGTTTGGCTATTACAGTGGGTATTATTGGGGCTTATGCATTTTTGTTTTATTTGACATCGACGCGTTTTAATTTTATAATACAAAATTCGATTTTAGTCGGTATGTTTATTGGTATTTTGTGGATTGGCGTAATGATAGTATCGGCCATAATGACCTTTAAAAAACGCAAATCAGATAGTGATACAAATACAAAATATAATTTTGAGATTTTGCTGGCAACGGTGGGATTTGCCGCATATACTATTTTTATTTATTGGAAATATTTGAAAACCAAACCAAACTAAATAAAAACAGTACCATTTAAAAAATATTACTATAGTAAATAAAAAATATAAATGGGAATTTATACAAACGGAAGCATCTTCGGAATAAAAATAACATCAAACACGATTAATGGCATAAATATACTGTATGAAAAACAATACAATACTATAATGAATAGAGAACAAATTCAGGATGCATATTTATTTTATATGACCCTGAGCAAAAACCAAAACCCAGATAGTATTAAATTACAAGGTTATATGGAATATAGTAGCACATATAAAAATGGAACGTTTATGATGTGGTCGCCGATTACTATAGAGATGTTAGTAAAACAAAACAAATAAAAAAACAAAAACAAAAAGAATTTTCATACAAAACTAATAATATTTATATGAAACATGATTAAGCCTTTTTTAAAATTACTATCGGGACCTATTTTCAAAAACAAGTCTGATAGTAAATAATAAAAATAGTATTATTATTATTGTATAAAAAGTTGCAATATTGGGCTCCTTTTAGTCGCCACCCTTAATAAATCACTATCAGGACCTATTTTCAAAAACAGTCCTGATAGTAAATTTTCAAAAACAGTCCTGATAGTAAATTTTCAAACAGTATTATTAATATTGTTTGAAATGTTAGCACTCCGAGCTAATGGTTTACCATTAGCGAGGTATGGGAAGGATCCTAAGGAAACCGTTGGTTTCCTTATTTACAATAGTGAAGCACTCCCAACATCATTTGCAACAGGTTTATATTCACTTGTCATATAGTGAATCATACTACTATTACCCACAGGAGCCATAGCAGCAATCATATCTTCTTCTAAAGTGCGATCCACAACAGGATTCATCTCAGCCAACTCAGTATCTTTGCGTTCTTGTGTAGGAGTATACATCATCATCGCAACGCGATTATTAGAAGCAGCACTGCGACGTAGCAGCTCATATCCAACAAAAATGCCCAATACACCCACAACAGGATTCATGTAAAACAACATATAGAGAATAAACACCAAAACAGCAGTCATACCTACAGGCGAATCGATAAAACTGGCCATACCATCAGTGGGAGTAATATCTGATACTAAAAAAGCAATATAAAGAACTAGAATACCGATTTCAAGGGCCGATAGTGAAGTAAAATAAGTGGACAAATTCATAATATATAATTATGTAGGAAATAAGGTTGCTTGAAAAATTGATAATGCAAACAAATTAAAAACAGTCCTAAATATATTTATAGTTATAACTAAAACATTATTGCAATTATTGTATGAAACCTTATTTTAGAAAACCTTTTTGTAAGCCTGCGGCGACTACTATGCCTAAGCCTGCGGCCACTGCGGCGACTACTATGCCTGTGTCTGTGTCTGTGTTAGATGCTACTGCATCTGTGCCAGAGGCAACAACTGTTGCAAAAGATGTTTCGAAAAAGGCTCCTTTTATAAAAAAATCGGTCTATGAAAAGAAACCAAAAACCGTTCCCGAGAAAAAACCAGTCTCTGAAAAAAAACCAATTAATGTAAAAAACAAAGAAGCCGTCGCCGATTTATTTGCAGATTTTCCAAAAGGAGCAGAAATCGGGGCCTATCTAGGACCCAAAGGCTACACCATTCCCAAATCCGGATTAACCGACGTTCAAATAGAAACTATCAAAAACACACTAAATGTGAAACCATATACGCCCGGTATTAGTTTAGGAACAACCGTCACATTTCCGGCATATCGCGAATCCACGTCAAAACTGTATGTACCTCGATTTTTCGGGGTGTCCCATTTTGGACCCCCAGCGGCCACTAAAATCCCCGAAGGCAACGACATCGATGTACCTTTTTCGGGCACACTACGCGATTATCAAGAGGAAGTTGTGGCTGCATACAGGCGCACAGTGGCCGATTGTGCAATCACTGGCATCAGCGGCGGCTTGGTTAATCTCCCCTGCGGTTATGGTAAAACAACCGTTGCCCTAAATATCGTGTCCGTAATGCGCAAAAAAACGCTCATCATTGTTCATAAAGAATTCTTGTTAAATCAATGGATCGAGCGCATCCAGCAATATTTACCCACGGCGCGGGTCGGGCGCATACAAGGCCCCATCATCGATGTAGAGGGCAAAGACGTGGTTTTGGGCATGCTACAATCGCTCTCTATGAAAGATTACGACGATGGCGTGTTTTCCTCGTTTGGGATGGTGTTGATTGATGAAGTCCATCATATCGGCTCGGAGGTGTTTTCATGCGCCTTGTTTAAAATAGTGCCGAAATACACGCTTGGATTGTCCGCTACTATGGACCGCAAAGACGGCACTACATATGTATTTAAGATGTTTTTGGGTGAAATCGTCTACAAAATAGCGCAGAAAAAGCAGAGAAATGTGCAGGTACGGGCCATTCAATACAAAAGCAATGATCGCGATTTTAATACAGTGGAATATGATTTTCGTGGAAATCCGGCGTTTAGCACTATGATATCGAAATTATGTGGGCATATTCCACGCACGGAATTTGTCATACAGGTTGTGTCTGACCTATTTAAAGAAAACGCGCATCAGCAAATCATGGTAATCGCGCATAATAAAAACGTGCTTACCTACATTCATGATGCCATAAGAGACCGTCAAATTGCTAGTGTAGGATACTATATTGGTGGTATGAAAGAGGCCAATTTGAAAGAGACGGAGGAAAAACAGGTAGTAATTGCTACGTATGCGATGGCGGCGGAGGCGCTGGATATCAAGACACTATGTACGCTGATTATGGTGACGCCGAAGACGGACATCGAGCAATCTGTAGGACGGATTTTGCGGTCGGATCACGAGCAGCCTATAGTGGTCGATATAGTGGATACACATGAACCTTTTTCGAAACAGTGGATAAAACGGCGGGCGTTTTACAAAAGGGAAAATTATGATATTTTATCTACTTGCACAAATCGCTATAATGGTGAAGACACCGAATGGGAAGAAGTTTATAAAGCGAAAAAAACACAAAAGACTATACAAAATGCACACGAAGACGAGGATGCAGATGAGGACGATGACGATGAAGAAGACACACAACCCAATCATAAACCATTAATAGGCAAATGTTTGCTGGGTGCTACCGTATTTGCTGAATTTGAAAACAACGATGAGTAAAAAACCTTGCAAAGAAAAAACATTGCAATAATTATTGTTTTTTTTATGAGTCGATCCATAGATCTTTATGAGTCGATTCATAAATCTTACGAGTCGATTCATAAATCTTACGAGTCGATTCATAAATCTTACAATCGCAACAATTCCAACACTTCTTTATGCCCTCCATCCAACCCTCGAATGTAGGCAAAATTATCCTCCGCCGCCATATCAATTGTAGGACACACACTTAATAACCATTTTGCCACATGCGCATGCCCATTTGCACAAGCCCAGCGAAACGCATAATCATAGTCAGCGCGTATATCAATCGTCGGTTTTACTTGTAGTAGCCATTGTGCGACTTGCAAATGTCCGTTTGCACAAGCCCGGCGAAATGCATTTTCATTCATAGAGGAAATATCGACACTCGGATTTTTCTGATATAGCCAATACACAGTAAGTAAATGCCCGTTTTCGCATGCCAGTCGAAACGCCAATTCAAATTCAGCAATAGTAATCATTCCCTTTTTTACTATTTTGTTTCGACCCGAATTAGTGTTTTCCACTATAATGGCACCTTCAGTCTTATGAAATGAATCGTAAATCGGCTGTTCGAGCGGTTTAATTAAGACGAGCCAATGCGCAACATCGAGATGACCATGCGCACAAGCATCGCTAAAGACAAATACGGTTTCAGACATATGTATGAAATCACGCCGCAAAATATATAGTAGCTGAGCCACTTTCAAATGTCCTTTTTGACAAGCCGCCGCAAATATGGATCCGCCTCTTATACATAAATTAATATGTGGGTCATGCTGTAATAACCGCTTCATAATACTATAGTGACCGTTCACACAAGCCCAATAAAACGCGTCATCGACCGCTGCATCGCTTATAGGCGCAATGGGTAATAACCAAAACGCCACATCTTCGTGTCCATTCATACAGGAATATCGAAATGCCCAATGGTTTTCGTCGCCAATTTCAATTGTAGGACAAACTGTTAATAACCATTTGGCCAGTTCATGATGCCCATTAGAACAAGCGCGCTTAAATGCATAATTGGAGTTGGCTTTAATATTGATGTCGGGTTTAATTGATAGTAACCATTTGGCAACTTGTAATTGTCCGCGAAAACATACGTTGCGAAACGCGAGTTCGGATTCGACGGATATGTTAATAGAGGGATAAACAGTTAATAGCCATTCAGCAACAGCAATGTGGCCATTTGCACATGTTTGAATAAAAGTGACATCGGGATTGCATATGGGGGTTTTGCCGGGTTTATGATAGATGCGATAGTGATCTTTGGCGGCATCTAAGGCACCATTTTCACACAGAATTTGAAAATCAGAGCGTTGCTTTTGCATTTTGTTTTTATATCTTTTTATTAAACATATAAAAACATATAAATTATGGTTCAATTTTTTAAATATAATTACGCACAATTATTATACCCCACTATAATAATTATGTATGAATCCCCTTTTAGTATTTAGTTCTACTTTTTTTGCATCTAACGCTATCATAAATATGGCAATGGGCTATTCTATTTACGCCGCATTATTTTTATTTTTGACTTGCACTTCACTATATCACCATTCACATTATAGTGAATGGTCTTGCATTATTGATAAAATCGCCTTAATTGCTGTTATTTTATATGGTGGTTATGTATTTTGGAAAAAAACACAAAATAAAGGCGGAACGTCTTTTACCGTTCATAAAAAACAAACAGCCCTTAGTAATACAGTAATTATGTTGTTTTTGATGTGTGGATTACTATATTATGTTGGATTTATGACGGACACTATGTGTTTTAGCCAAGATAGTTGTCAGGCCACCGAATATCATATGTTGATGCACGCCGTTGCCTCCATTGGGCATCATATTATTACTTTTTTGTAATGGGCTTACACCTTTCATCGCTAATCCGTAAATATATATTTTATAATGGAGGAAGTATCTTATTATAGAGGAAGGAATAGTTCGCGCATGGCGCGAACGTCGTTTTCGCATAGCGAAAACTTTAAGGGATGCGAGCACCGTAGGTGCTCGACCTTCTTGGCTTAAGCCTTGAACCTTAGGTTCCCTTAATTAATAAAATAGTTCTATAATCTCTACCATTTTTTCTGTAGGATGTTCAGACCAATGTTTGATTTGCTCAACTAATACAGCCAATCGCTGCTTCCATTCTTTTTCCATCGTTTTATTAATGCTCAATACACCAGTCGTGCGATTCATTTTCCAACAGGACTTATGATGCACACCATCAACTCCGGTATACTCGTCCGGATTAAATCGCAAAAATACAATAGGCCTGTGTGATAAATCCTGTGACAGCTGCATTAGCCGTTTATTTTCGCAACTACATTCATAATTGGTGTGTTTGTTTTCGTCAACTTCTACAATAATAATGTGTGAACCTAGATCGACCAGTAAATCGGGTCTTCTATTCGAACAGCCATCTGCAACGCGCTTATCGGCAATCCAAGTAAAATCGGCAAATGTGTGTTTGACATGATCGACAACCGCGAATTCTTTTGTTTTATAATTGCGAGTCATGGGCTTGTCTGGGAAAAGATTAGTAAAACAATAAACACAATAGCCTTCGTAACGGGGATTACCGATGGTTTCGCACCAAGAGGCGCGGCACAAGGCCGCGCCGCCGCATGGTTTACAATACGGCGGCAGTTTTCCATGCATACATCCACTACATTCGATGCACGCTTGTCGCTGCTTTCCGTGCTCACAAATCAGTGAGCCGCCGCATGCTGCACATGTATGACGTTGTTTTCCATGAGTGCAAATTCGACTGCCTCCGCACGCCGAACATATAGAGCGGATTTTGCGATGTTCGCATATATTGACGCCGCCGCAAGTCACACAATTGGATTTGAGCTTACCATGTTCACATCCACTGCATTGGACGCATGCTTGACGCTGTCGGCCATGTTCGCATCCAGTGCACGTATTGCATTTATGACGGTTTTTATCATGATCACACAGGTTGCATATGTCGCAGCCATATTTGGTTTCGCCGTGGGGACATCGATTGCATTGGTTGCAATTATATTTGTTTTTGCCGTGCTCGCAACCGGCGCACACTTTGCAGTTTTTGGCGATTTTGCCATGTGTGCATGCCGCGCACACACCGCAATTGGTACGATGGACACTATGGACACATAGTGCCGACCCGCCACATTCAGCGCACATATTGCGAACTTTGCCATGGACGCAGCTCCAACAAATAATACAGGTATATTTAACGATACCATGTGGGCATATGTTAGCTCCACCACAAGTCGCACAATTGCGTTTTAGACGGCCATGTGGACACCCATTACACATCTTGCAGCCGGTTTTAAATTTGCCGTGTGGACAGGCCTTGCATTCTTTGCAGCCGGATTTCAATTTGCCATGGGGGCAACTATTACATGTAATACAACTTCCAGCTGGTTTATCATGGACGCATTTTTGTTGTTTTTTTATTTTGCGTTTTTTCTCTACATTTGTAGGTGTAGATTCAGCGTTAGCATTAGCTTCTGTTTCTTTTTCTTTTCCTGTTTTTAAGTCCCTACATTGCCTACAATAGTATTTATTTTTTTGATGCATACATAGCCCTTTGCCACCGCAAAAAACACAGAAATATCGAGTAGTTCCATGTTCGCATTTGCCTAATGCAGTATTTACAGGTATAGGATCATTTACCGGCATCGGCTCGATGATCTCTATTTGAATTGTAGGAATTTCAAAAGAAGTGTCGTTACTATCTTTATTATTTGTGGTCATTTCTAATACTAAATAATTACTGGTGTTTTGTTTAAATTGTTAAAATAATTATCTTTTATCAATTTTTTTGTAATCTAATAAAATAAATAACAACAATATAAATAGTAATTTAATTCAGATAGTATCAGTATCCCATACTATAATGAACTCTCCACAACACATATCAAACAATGGTAATTTTATGGATCTCATAAAATCACAAATGACGACAATGTTTATGATGAAAAGCATGAACTCTACCGGGCAAAAAGGTATGTATGAATCCATTTATTTGCTGGCTGCCACACAATTCATCGATTTTGTGATGAAATATTTACCTATTATAGTAAGCATGTTTTATACAACATATATATCAAACAATATTAATAAATACACACAACAATTAAATACAACGGTTACTATTAACAATATAGTAAAACAAAAAAAATCATCCATTACACTTACTATTCGTGTGGGAGATCAAGATAATGTTATAGGACAAGCATTAATGGATTATGTAACAAATTGCCGAAACACTTTACATGTAAGTTACAAAAACAAAAATTATATGTTAAATCAAAAAGACGTAATAGAGATTCAATCTGATATTTATGCGATTATGACGCAAAGTAATGAATTAGAATCACAAACAACATATATGAACACTGGGTCATCGTCTTCGGGATCATCACAACAAATGCCGATTCAACAATTAGAAATTTACAGTTTTGGAAAAACGGTGGATGAATTGCGCACTTTTTTAGAAAACACGAAAAACAATTATGTATTGGCACAAAAAAACAAATTGGGAAATGCAAAATGTTATTTTAATATGATGCCGAAAAATGCCATGAAAACGATGGGTATGAATGGTTCAACAAAAAAAGACTATTCGCGGTTGCCACAGCAAATGTCATTTACTATGAAGCGGTTTAGTACAAATCGCAAATTCAGCAATTTGTTTGGCGAAGACATTGATGTCATTAAAAATCGTGTGAATTTTTTCGTAAATAATAAGGCGTGGTATGATGAAAAAGGAATTCCTTATTCGCTGGGACTTTTACTATCGGGCAAACCGGGAACGGGCAAAACATCGACTATTAAATGTCTGGCCAACGAAACCAACAGACATATTTTCAACATTAATTTAAACAATGATATAACGAAAACGCAATTAGAAAATTTGTTTTTTAATGAAATGGTACAATTAGAATCTGGTGAGCCATTTTGTATTCCACTAAATCAACGCATTTATGTATTAGAAGACATTGATTGTCAAAGTGATATAGTAAAACAGCGAAGTAATTTAAATAAAACCCCGACAGAAGACGATGATAAGCATCAAATTGATTTATCTTTCTTGTTGAATTTATTAGATGGTGTGTTAGAAATGCCTGGACGAATAGTAATTATGACTTCTAATTATCCGGATTCGCTTGATACTGCATTAATTCGTCCTGGTCGCATTGATATTATTGCCAAATTTAAATGTTGTTCATACAATACTATTGTGCGGATGTTAGAATTCTTTTATGATATTTCTCTATCGGATAGTAATCGCGATATAATTCGTAAAACAGAAGAATATAAAATTACACCGGCTGAAATGAGTCGTATTATGTTTGAGAATTTTAATAATATTGATGGGGCTATTGAACAGTATTTAAATTATGTTGATAAGGCTGTTGTAAATGACGATCAAACAGAATTACTATCGGATTTTGATGAAGATAGTGAAGATAGTAAAGATAATAAAGATAATAAAGATGGTAAAGATAGTAAAGATAATAAAGATAGTAAAGATAGTAAAGATAGTAAAGATAGTAAAGATAGTAAAGATAGTAAAGATATTAAAATAACTGAAATTAGTGAACCGGCGAATATGTTATTATTAGAATTGACTCCAGAACAAAGAAAACAACACGATATTTTTAAAAAGCAAATTTCAGAAGAACGATATAAACGTGATATTGTTATAAAGCATATTAATGGTACTTTGCCATTAGAAATTATTAAAGAGCAAATTCCTACATTACACGGTTATTCGAAAATGATTCCAACACTTAATGATGCAACATATGTAGGATATTCAAATAATTATTCATTGTCTGGTAGCTCGTATAATAATGATAATTGGACAACTAGTAAACCAACATCTTCCATCGTTGAATCTTTATATTCAAACAATTTAATGGAAGTGAATTAAAATAACATTAAAAATAAACACATATAATAAAATTTATTTGTAATGTTATAATTTATTTTAATGATACACAAAAACTAAAATTATAATTAAAATTTAATTTATTATAATCTACATTTTCATCTTTTATTTCTTCAGATGCAACAAATACCGTTGGGTATGATATATTTAAACCGGTTTTGAATTGAATTAATTTTATATTTAATTCATTAAATTCATAACAATAATCATCTAATTTTAGTATATTTGAAGACAAATTATCAGAACAAGTCATAGTACTATTATTACATTTACGACTAAGATTTCCATATTTTTTTAACATATATGGAAACTTTATTTTATTATTCAAAATATATATATGTCCATAATTACAAATGTTATAATTATTATTATTTTTATAATCACATTCCTTAATGTCTTTTGGAACCTCATTTTGAATTGTATTAATAAATAATTTATACAATTCACTGCATTCTCTTCTTATTTCTTTATTTATAATTGCATCTTTTAACCTTTCTTTTTTATTTTCTGATTCAATATGTTCTTCACGTTTCATTTTATATTCTTTAATGGCAGGACGAATGTTTTCCATTTTTTTATGTTGTATTGTTGTATTGTTGTATTTTTTATTGTATTTTTTTGTATTGTTTTATTTAATCAATTTTTTACATACGAGACCATTTCTCATTATTATAAGCACTAACTACCATCAATTTATCACGGTGTTCTTGGAAAAATGCCACTTTTTTATCCAACAATTGTTCTTCAGGTGTGCTAGGATAAATACGATGTTTTTTAGACTCCATTAATGCTTTATCGGCGGCAGACATCGGTGGTTTTACACCATAGCAATTGGCACCAAACATGATTTTAGGATTATCAAAATAGCCACCATTGACTCCAGGACGTCCTAAATCGTGTTCATGACCTTTGACTTTTTGCAACTCATTCCAGGTCGCTTTTTGGGTAGGAAAATACGCATGTTGGCCATCGCTCCAGCCATAGGAAGTCCATTCGGCGCCGGCTGTATAAGCATCTTCGATTTCATCATAAGTGGCTAATCGGGCACCATATGATTTGCAAACAGCCTGGGCGTCCTCGTAAGTATATAAATTGTTGGAAATATTAAAGACTTCGTCTTTTTTTGCGGGTGTTTCTTCTACATTAGATGTAGGGACTTTTTCTTTCGGCTTTTCTCCTGGTTTTTCTGTTTCTTCGGTTTTTAGCGTCGTCCCACTAAAAAAATCTCTGACCCACTGAATTAGATCAATACCGAAAAAAATGCGCGCAACTTGAATGGCACCCAGCACTATTACTAACAATATGGCTTTTGTAGGACCCGATGTTTTAATTTGTAATAAAGAGGTTACACCGGAAAACAACGCCGCAAAGATGGCAATTTGCACTACAGTATATGGGTTGGCAAAATAGTCTTTTGCGACGTCAAAATATTCTGTAAAGCTGGTTCCCGTATTAATTGCATGTAGTCCAAGAAGAACCAACACAGTCAATGCAGCATATGTGTCAGCAGAGCCATCCTTTGCAACAGCGGCGGTATCATTAACACTATGTATCATTCCCAAAAAAGCATATATGGCCATATATATTCCTAAAAAGGCAATAGTCATTATCATGGCCGTAGTATTAAATTCAACATGAACAGTAGTTTTTTTATCTGTGGTTTCTGTTTTTGTATTTACAATGGCACTATTTGCCTGGGTTTTTAAATCTGTATTGGAACTCATAATATACTAATCTATATATTATACCATACGATAAAACAAACAATAGGCCATCGGAGTAATGATTTGCGCGGGATCTGCAATAGGTGTCACATGGGAATCATTGAAATGAACCCAGTCGCCGGTTTTACGTTTCACAAAGGCAGTATAGTGTCCACCGTTTACACCGCCAATATGATTGCTTACCCCGTATAGGTCATACACATATTTGTTTGACTCATAATCCTCGGCTAAACTAGATAAATCAAGATCACTTAAAGGAAAATTGACCAGCACCCCGTTTTTTGAAATACGATTATATGCGACGTCAAAGCGCTTTAATGTGACAACTAATATTTTGGGGAAATTCCAAAATCGCATGCGCTTTTTTACGTCTTCTTTTTGACCTGTTTTTTCATTAAACCAGGCACTATCGCCGGTCATTAATTCCTCTTTGACAAATTCGCGAAAACAATCGGTTAATGTTATTTGAGTCGTTGTTGTTGGAATAGGCAAGTCCAAAATGAAATATTGCTCGGGTTTTAGTGAATGTATAGTACCGTTGGTTACGCTTTTTAATTCGGATACCATAATGCCGTAAAACATCTCGATTAATTCCGAATATTCTTTTTTATAGGATTCTTGTAACATAGTAAAACACTGTACTGCTAGGCGATCCATGTTAGATTTGGGGGTTCCATTGATATTTACTATGACGGGTCGTGCGACGGAATTGTGAAAACAATTTACGATAAAACGGAGGAATTCAGTGACGTCGTTTTGAGCCCATCCAGTGAAGATTTCTATGCCTTTTTGACTGGCAACTTGATGAACAGCCATGACAAATTTACGGGGATCGACCTCGCCGTTGCCGGACCACATTATTTCGGTGAGTTCTTTGTATTCTCTGAAAATGATGGTGTCGTTTTTAGTGACATTCATTTTTGATGTGAATCCGGGTTTGTATAATAGAGAATGTAATTCATGGGTGTTTGATAAGATTTGTATACAGGAATTAAGAAAGCACGTATTACCTAAATTACGTAATCCTGTATGACCGTTTGATTTATAGTGAGTATTGGTAATCATTATTGTATAAAGGAAATTATTAGTTTCCTTTAGATTCTTCCTTTTATTATAATTCAATTTTTTTAAGGGGAACTACGTTCCAAGGAGAAGCAAAGCTTCTCCGAACTGCTGGAATCCTGCAAAGCAGGATTCTGTTGCCCTTGGACCCTTCCTTTACCTTGCCATTAACTTCGTTAATGGCTCGGAGTCCTAATATTTTTAAGGAATTTTTAGTTTTTCTCTTTTCATACAATAATATTATTACTGTTTAAAAATTTACTATCATATATTTTTTTAAAATAGGTCCCAATAGTGATTTATTAAATATGCTCGCTTCGCTCGCGAATTTCAAACAATATTAATATGACTGTTTGAAAATTTACTATCATAACTGTTTTTAAAAATAGGTCCCAATAGTGATTTTATAACCTTAGCACTCCGAGCCATTAACTTTGTTAATAACGAGGTACGAGAGGATCCTAAGGGGCAACAGAAGCCAACGTAGTTGGCTTCCAGCCTCCCTTCGGGAGGTCGCAACGAAGTTGCGACCTTGGGGCACGGCCCCCTTAAAAAATTGACTTATAGAAAAGGAGGGATCTTAAGGGAACTATTAGTTCCCTTACTATGTTTGAAAATCAAGACTATATAGCCATTTTTCCTAAACGTAAATCCGTCAAACAATGCGTATTATTTGATTTCGACGGCACTTTAGCAGTCAAAGCCGACGGTCGCGAAGGTTTCCGTGCCGAATCAAATCCCGATAATTTTGTCTTATTATACGGTGTCGAATCCCAAATAAAGAAATACATCGCCCGTTCCATTTTGGTCGTTATAGTATCCAACCAAAGTCATCTTACAGAAGCCAAATTACGCATGTTACAGCGCTTTAATGCCATGTTCAACAATAAATTATGTGTGTTAATTGCCCACAAACAAAATCATTTTAGAAAGCCCGATGTGGGATTTATTGAGCTATTACGCTCTACATATGGTGAAGGTGTCAAATTGTTGTTTTATTGTGGGGATGCTGTAGGGCCCACCGCGGCGCAGCCGCAATATAGATGGGGCGACGCAGATAAAGTATTTGCGCACAATGCTGGGTTGCCATTCAAGACTCCTATAGAGGTATTTGGTTCGAATTTTGAAACGGCGATTCCTGATCCAGAAGTAAAATTAGTTATTATGATGGGTAATCCGGGTAGTGGGAAAACGGCCGTTAGTAAAAGGTTAGAAAAAGACTTTGGTTTTGTGAGATTTTCACAAGATGAATTGCCGTCTAGTCGCAAATTAACGTCGGCAATAGTGATGAAAGATATAAAACAGCAATTGTTAGATAGTAAACGGGTGGTCGTAGATGCGACTCATGCGTCGAAAGAAAGTAGACAAGTGTGGTTTGATTTGGCGCGGGAATGTGGTGTTGCTGCGACCATAATGTGGTGTGTATTAGATGGGCGTGTTAATAATGCTGTAAGAACGGAACATAAAGTGCCGGCGATTGCATATAATGTGTATTCGAAATATTTTGAAAGACCGATGGGAGATGATAATGTTGTTACTATAATATCATAAACCCCAATGTGTAAATTTTATAAGCGCAAGTATCTTTTATTTATTGTTTTTTAATACCAAATAAAATTACATAAATATATTTGTATTATAAAATACAAAGGTTTAAAAAAACAACATGGATATCAGTGGAAATACACCGAATTTAACGCGTGCTTTAATGCAATTACTATCGCAACCCGATCCCAATAGTACCGCAAATGCACAAGTTTTGGATATTGCGCGGCTTGTTACCGCCACTCATCGCGAATATTTGTCAAACATGAATACTCTAGTTCAGCTATTAGATCAGCAAACACGACCTCCTGACATGACCATCGATATATCAACACTATTTGGTGGATTACGTCAAGCCGGCTCTGCAAACATAAATGCTGAAACTGGTCTATCTGAAGAAAATATTCGGCGTCATACTACAAACTCTGTATATGTACCAGGCGAAAATGGAAACGCCACTATATGTCCTATTACACTTGATGCATTCCGTGAAGGTGATTATATCACTAAAATCCGAACATGTGGGCATATTTTTAAAACATCGGCCATAACAGAATGGCTGCGACGCCATGAACGATGTCCTGTGTGTCGTGCTAGAGTTCAATCATAAATAATAATATTTTATATAACTAATTATAGTTGTATAAAAAAAACGTTATAATTAAAATATCTCTCTCTTTACTTCTTTACTTTTTTACTCGTTTCACCCGTTTCACTTAACCGTCTTTGTGAAGAAATTCGTAATCGGCTGATTTCGCGCATTCATATTCTTAATTTGCAGTAAATACTTGTCAAACAATAATGTCTTGACTTTTTCCGAACACAACTTCTCCTTTTTCTTAATAAACGTTTCGAAGTCGCTATATTCGCGTTCTAAAGCCGCCAATTCTTGTTTGTGTTTTTGTGTTGCCGTCAATTTACCCATGTTTTTCCATATTTGGTCCAGCGCCAATCCCATGAATTGGCAAATCGGCTTCATCAACTGATTTGTAATATAGAAATCATAATCGATTTTCAATTTGGCCTGTTGGATATATTCCGGCGTCTCGATTTTGTCGCCTTGCAGCGCTTTTCGGTCTTGGTTTACTACATGCAAGAATCGCATACGTTCGCCCGGTTTCGGCATATTGCCTGGGTCTCGCTGACCAATACGATCCGCCAATACGCGGTGTGCGATTTGCTGCGGATTTTTGTAATATCCGCGCAGGGCTTTTGTGATTTCTAACTTTTCTGTTGGAACCGCGCCATCAATCAAGTTTTGTAAACTGGTATTCAAATAGGTAATTGCATCCATGATGTTGCCACCCTTCATTACAAGGTTAATAATTTGGCCATAAGTGTCCTTCAAATAATCGCAACTATCGCGGCGTTTTAATGAAAGGCCCATAATTTTTAAATAACATGAATTTGGGTCATCTTCATAAAGCATTCCAACATAACGTTTCTTCGATAACAGGGCAAATGGCATCAGCGTTTTCTCATAAGCCAAGTTCATCGGCGGTTTAAGAAACATGGTTGCATAATGTGCGGCTTCTTGTGCTAATTCGATGGTGATTTCCAGCGCATCTTTGCCGACGATTTTTTCGCCTGTTTCTACATTTGTTAAGTTGAAAATGAAGAATACACTATCCGTGTTATGCACAATCATGTTTCCAACACCAGCCGCAAAATGGTGGTTTTCGGTAGTCAAGTCATACACATAACCTGTATAGGCAATATCGTTAATTTTCTTAATTGCATTACTATTTTTTCTTTGTGATAGTTTTGTCATAGTAATTCTATAAATATCTGGTTTGTCATTTCTTGTATTTATTGACGTTTTATAGCCTAAACTATTAGCTAAATATGCAATATTTGCAGCGCTAATTTGACTTTTTTGGTCAATTCTAATATAACCATTTACATCCTTGTCGCCATCGGCATCATATAATCCTCTCCAAAATGCCTGTTTAATTTCTAAACTACCATTCAATATTTGTGTTGGAATAATTTTATGGTTGTCAAAATACATCAATGATCTATATTTATTTACAAAATCGCGAATAGAACCATAAGTATTATTTTTAGGACAAATCTTATAAACACCAGAACTGCCAATGGTATCTAATATACTCCATTCAAATTCTGGATATACTTTTTGGCATAATTCCAAATAAATATCATTGATAAAATCGTTGGCATTATTTAATGCCCATGAATTCTTTTTTCCAGATACACAATTATATGATCCACAACTTCCATCACCAAAGAAGAATCCCATAATCTGTGCTTCTTCTTCACTGATTTTACAAGAATTAGAATTAATTGCATCAACATTATTATGTAATAATTCCGTTCCAACAATCACATCTTTCGGTGATACTTCCGTGCCATCGGCTCTCACAAGTGAATGATCATCCGTTACATCAACACAACCTGTATGAGTTAATATTCTCATCATTTTCTTGTGCGGCGCCAATGCGTGTCTAATAACACGACGTAGACTTGTCCATCCTTTATCTGTCCAGGTTTCTACTCCCTCTAATTCACACACCTCTTTTTCCTGTTTTCCTGGCTCTTCACATATACGCCATCTATCGTTCCCAAAACGGGAAGCCAATTGGTCAATAGTGCAAATATGAACTTCGTTATTAACTTTTACATATACTGGTGTGTATGATGCAACAGAATCGCCGTATACATACTCGGCATTCGTCATAACCATATTATGATTCGCGTTCTTTACATCGCAAACCCGATTAGCATAAATCTCCTCTATAATACTTCGAGCATATGTAATCGACATGCGTCCAGATGCAGTCGTAGATGCAGCTACATCTTTTTCATAAAATGTCGATGTACGTGCACCACACTGGCCATACAACGAATTTGCAGTAACCTTATATGCCAGCTGTCTTTTGTCTAAAATATTCGCCATAAATGGGTCCTCTTTGGCCACCTTTTTCGCCTTTTTCTTCGTGTCTTCGCGGGCTTTTAATAGCTCCATCAAAATACTAGGCATCACCGACTTCTCCCCATTCGGCAACTGTGCCCAACACACAACACGCTTTCCAACCTTTGTTTTCTGCGCTTTTGCTGCCGGATTTGCCGGATTACGCCGCCACTCAAAAGTGTCGAATTCCACCTCTACATAAGTGTAGTTGGGCAGGCCATAATATATGTAGTTGCCCTTGGCATCCTTGATTCCTTCTTCTTTTACCAGTTGGCCCATCAAATCGTATTCTTTGGCCCACACTTTGCTGCTATGACAATAATTTTGACTAATCATCGACGACGGATACAGCGACGAATAGTCGACGCATGCCACCGGCTCGTCGACGTAAATCTTCGTCTTTGGTGGCAACACAATCGCGCCTTCATAACCGCCATCCGATAACACTTTTTCTAAATCGGGCATCAAATAGCCCTTTTCCATGCATTTCTTCGCCACATAACTGGTCAACTTGATTCCTTGACCACGAAACACTAAATAGCTGATCGGCACCGAACACAAATTGGCCATTTCCATGTACTCGGTCATCACGTCGATTTTGCGCATCAAATGGTGCACCAAATTGCAATCCTGAATACAGTATTTCGCCACTATTGCGCGTTCCGAGTCACTACCCTTAGACATTCTGAAAATGTCTTGTGGACTCACATCGTCCTTCGCCATACCCCAGCGAATCTTCTTCGACTTGTCAATGTTTTGTTCATGATGCCCAGCAATGACAAGCGCTTTACCGCCGCCTTCCTTTTCCACTATGTCCAATACAACGAATTTGGTCTGACTGTGGGTCTGACCCTGGGTTAATCCTGGTGCAACATAATAATCCGACGTAAATGAGCTCAATTCAATATGTATGAAATCGCCCTTATGTAATCCCGTCAAATTCTTTGTCATTAATTCGGTACATGGCTCCCCATTATATATGCAATTGGCCACTTTCGATACTTCATCGCTGATATTTTGCGAGGCCACGTCATCTAATTTGTATGACGACAAATTGAAATTGCGTCTGAAATAGTTATACATATCTACCTGTAATCTGCCACCCATATTGATGTATCGCAAATCGTATTCGCCACTGGCAATCGCGATTTTTGTCTGCTCTATTTCCAATACAGATGCATCGAACTTGTCGCGCTTTGCGCATAGCTCTCCATGTTTACGCGAAACACACAAGAATTCCTCCACACAACGGGTTTCCTCCGCCCGCCGAAACATAAACTCATAATCGAACCCAAATATGTTGTATCCAATAATAATATCAGGGTCTTCGCGCATAATCAAGTCGCGCCACCGCATTAGTACCTCGCGCTCCAGATCCACGTTTTCCGGAGCCGTGTCGCTGCTCCAATCATATGGGACCGCCTCAATTGTCGCGCCCTCCACCGGCTCGCACGACCCCAACACAATACAATGATTCAAATATGGCTCTTTTTCCCCTTGACGCAGAAACGTCGAGCCAATCATGGTGATTTGGTCACCCTTTAATGTAGGAAAAGTAATCGTCAACAATTCGTCTAGTTGCTTGATTTTGTCTTCGCGTTCTACTTCCGGATTTAATAAAACATCGGTGATGTATATTTTCGGTTTTGCCGCGGTTTTTCGGGGCTTGATTAAGCCGCTAAAACTGGTCGCTGGAGTTGCGATTGCCGCATCTAATTCTTCATCTTCTTCCTCTGATTCCGAAACCACTTCGGCTTCTTCGGCATCGTCGTCTTTATCGTCTTCCATTGCTTCTACTTCGGCATTTACCGTGGCAGCAGCCGCAGATTTCATCTTTTCAAACATATTATCTAATGTTAATAGTCTCGCCGTTTCGGCGGTTTGTGATTTGGATGCATCCGCCAGCGAAGTCCGCAATACATAATCTATGATCGCGTTTACATAGCCCAAGTTGCACGCGCCTTTTTTGGGATAAACCAAGTCGATTCCATCGCATACACCATGGCCGAAAGCCGCGCGAAATGCCTTTTGCAAGAACTCGGTTAAACATTCCTTATCTAAATCTTTACTATCCATTTTCGTAATGGCATCCATAATGTTAATCGCCAACCGCTTATAAGTCTTCTTCGGCAATGGGAAATCGCCGTGACTGCTGCTGGCCTCTATATCAAAACTCATAATCTTATAGGGAGTCGCCGATTCCTTATCTGGCAACGGCGTTAAGTTACGCTGTGTTACAATAAACTCGTGCTTACATGATGTTGTATGAATACCCGTATCGCGTCCAGCAACACGCACCCAGCCATTTGGCCAAATCGCATTGTTGTGGAAGAATCGCAATAACGGCGACAAATTCGCCTCATATAACTCGGTTCCGACTAAATACGCGGGCGTCTGCTTATTATATTGCATTTTACCCTGTTTCGTCTTATAATAACACATGCATCGTTTACCCCGTGAATCCTTCACATACCACAGCGATTTCACCTTACTTAGCGCCGACATGTTCTTAAACATTAATCGTACATATTTCGACTTCTTCCCACCCTCGAACCCATATAACTTCTGTTTTTCAACCATTTGAAAATCGGTAATCGACGACGCATAATAATCGCCAATTGCCTGTTTGACTTCGCGAACAAATCCGTGCATATTTGAATCGGACCAGGTATCCGCGACTTTCACATAGAAATATGGCTCGAAATCCTCAACATAAATGCAGGCGGTCTCGCCCTGTTCATTAATGCCATACATTTGTATGATGAATTGCTTGTCATCGACTTTGCGTTTTTTCGAGGCATCTTTGTCTTCATCGGATGAAGTGCCGGCTGCCGCTGCTTGTGTAGGATCTAACTCGCTTTTTGCTATATTTAGAACGTCGAAGTGAAATAAACGGAAATCATGAGTTGGCACCATACGTAACTTTTTGACAGTTGTAAGTTTGCTTGACATGTTTGAAAATTCTATAAATGTTTATATGTATTAATTGTTTTAACACATATAAATTCTTTTGAGATGTTATTCAATTTTTTAGGGGGAACCAAGGTTTAAGCAGCAACTTCGTTGCTGCAAGTGGAGCGCCTACGGCGCTCGCCCCCTAGGACCCCCTCCTTTTAATTTATACCTCGCAAATTAAAATATTATTTATTTTGATTTTTCTTATTTTTATAACTTTTATTTTTGCCTCCTCCAGCACTACGTGTTACACCATATTTTTTTAATTTATTTGGCGATAAACTTTTGCGTGTTAAAATACTTTTTCTAATTTTACTTTTTGTTTCATTTAATTCATCTTGCTTTACATAATTATTGACGTTCATAGTTGAATGCGGGTTATAAAGACTTGATGCAATAGCTGCCCGAATACCTTGTTCATGTAATGGACGTCGACCTGTTCTAAGGCTTTCATATACGTCCATATGTTTTATTCCTTCTTCATGTTGTTGAATTGCTTGTTCATAATCTAAATCAATATCATATGGATTACCATATCTATTTGCAATTTTCATAAATTCTAGTTTTAATTTACCTTTAAACGTGTTATCATCTGGCAAAGTTTTTATAAAATTTTTATAATTGTTTGAAAAATTTCTTAAATAAGATTTATGTTCTCCAATAATTTCTGTAATTCTATTAAATTCATCTTTTATGTCATCATATAATTCTGATGCATCAATCAACCTTTTTTTTGCAGAATTTATGTCTTCTTTTGATATATTTGCAAATTCAACAAATTGTGGATTTGTAGGATCACGTTTATATAATTGCAACAATCGTTTTAATTCCGAATAATTTTGGTCTGCTTCTACAAGTTCCCTATTTACATTAACCTTATCATCCTCTATTTCAGATAGTTCTTGCTTTCGATTTGCTAAATCTGCAATCGTTTTTTTGGCATCTTTCAAATCTTTTTGAAAATCAATAATTATAACAGACATAATTATATATTTATTATTTATTATATTTAATGGAACCAAATATAATATAAAAAACAAAGCACTATGTGGTTAAACGAAAAAACGAAAGGGAAGGGATCCTAAGGGAGCGAGAGCCTTCGGCTCTCCACTGTACCAACTTCGTTGGTACTATCCGTAGGTTTCCCTTAAAAATTGAAACCCCTTTTTATTAATTTTATATATGTTATAAAATTAATTATCTTATTTACTATCGCAATTACAATTACAATGTACGTTTACTCTCTTATTCCTTCCGGCGAGGCCGATGCTAAAAACCAACACAATGCCATCACTTTTGGCAGCAATGCCATGAGTTTTGTGGCGCCATTCTTTGAATCCGTAGATACATATCCTTTAATTAAACCCTGTCTTTTAATTCCTTCTCCCGAGGGTGAAGATGTCTGGCGTAATCGTCACAATTTTGCAACTTTTGGTGTTGATGATTCTGACGAACACTTTGATGGATACGGTAATGCGACTTATGGTAATGGTCAGTATTAAATTGAGTTAAAGCCAAAATAAAAAACTACTCTTTTGAGTATGTTTTTTATTCATACTATAGTGTTTTTTCATACACTATAGTATAATAACTATGGAAGAAGGATATAAAGGCCGTATGCGATTAAAAACCGCTTCAAAACAAAATTCCTCATTCGGTTTAGGTAATTTTCATACAGGTGTTGTTGCTGGTGTTGGATGTGCCGCTACCGATACTTCGTTTTTTTGCACACTCAGCAAATTTTTATCTTCGTTAGTTCAAATTGTCAGTATTGTATTTATATTTTATGCATTTTATATTATTGTTTGGCCTATACTAAAATCACGATTCCGATTTAGCGTTAGACGTTAGTTTTACGCGTTTTAGTTTTACGCGTTTTAGTTTTACGCGTTTTAAATTTACGAGACCCTCTATTTAAAGAAGAACCGCCAATAAAACCTTTAAAATCTTCATCGCCTTGTAAAATATATGCCACATTTCTAATATGATTTGGTAGTGCATTCGACTGAGATATATTATGTAACTGATTGTTTATATTTTCCATGAATTCATTATTTTTAATGTTATTATGTGTTTGTAATAAATCTTTATATGCATCCATATTTTTGATTTGATTTAAATTATTATAATTTAAATTATGTATTCCTCCTATTGCATTATATACAGCTTCTGCATTTTTGTATCTTTTGTTATCGCTATTAAATTCTGAGTGGTTTTTAACTTCGTCTTTGATCCATTCGTAGTCGTTATTTAAATTACCGCATCTATCAGTGTCACGATCAATAAAACATTTTCTAAATTTTAGCAAAACAACAGCTTCTAATAAATATAATTTAAATGCAAATGTTTGTGTATGATCTTGTATAGGATATCTAGTTGAATATCTAGGTTTAGATTTTCCTCTTTTTGGTGAAGGCGTTTTAGAAGGCATCTATATAGTAATCATACATTTTTATCGTGATTCTTACACTAAAAACTGCTTAATCGCAGTAATTATGTTTGACCCCAATTTGCGCGGTTTTCCCGAACCCGTGTCAACTTTTAGCCCATCCAAGTAGGCCGGTTCTGCGCGAATTTTATCAATAAAATCGCCGAATGAGGCAAATGGACGCATTAACGATACCGCCGTTACAGCGCTAATACCCGGTATTTGACACAATATAATTTCACCGATGTTTTCGCGAGTTATATTGGCCTTTTTTGCCGATTTGACGACGCTGCAATATGGTGTGGTAGATGTAGATACAGTTCCTTCTACATTTATGTAGGACTGTTCTCCGCCTTCGTCCGCCTTTTCTTGACCTTGATTTAGATACTTCGCCTGTTTGCCATCCTTCAAATCGCGACCTATTTTGTCGGCCATAAACATGATTTGTTGCGCCGTTTCCGCCATACACACAGTCCGCATCACCGAAAACCCCTTGAAATAGTTTAACGAGGCAATACAGCTAAATATTTTGCGTTTGTCGGCGTCAGACATAGACGCAGTCATCATACCCTCGAGCAAATACACAGTATTATGTGTTTGAGGATAACAATGGGTGAGTCGATGAGATTGCTCGGCATATCTGCCATCTTTGATGCTGGCTAAAAGATCGGAAAATGATTTGCGCTCTATTAGCATGTATGTGGTGGATTCGTCGTCGGAAGAAAAAATAAAATCGCCGAGATTTAATACGCGCTTTTCGAGAATAATAGAGGGAAGCTGAGTTTGTAGGGAAACGCAGAGTTGGTAAATAGTGGCCTCGCGCTCGTCGATAATTACTTTCATATTTGTTTGAATAAAAGTAATTAATAGTGGATTTTTATGTGGGTTTATATTATTGTTTTATTTGAGTTGGGTTTATAGGCCTGTTCCTGGTGCTGGTGTTACTTCTCATTCTTTTTTCCCTGTTACTGGTACTTGTCCTGGTGTTACTGTTTATGGTGCTGGTTTTGGTTTTGTTTCAGGTGTTCCTGGTTATGTTTTTTCTGTTTATTATTTTTTTTCAAGTGGTACTATATTTGATAAAGCATTATTTAACCTATTGTCAATCACATTAGCAGAAACAGCAGCAGTAGTCGTAACAGCGTTAATTTGTTCTTTTAATTTAATAAATTCAGTATTATCAGGTTCACTTCCAAAATTAATCATTTTTAATCCAGTTCGATGTCCATTACTATCTACAATAAAAATTACAGGTAAATATAAAGTTAAAATATCGTTGTTGTTTGGACTAAAATAATCCTTTGCAAATTTACTGAAATCAGTTAATTCTTGTTGAATACTTTCATCATTTGTAATAAAGTCAACACTATCAATTTTACGCTTACCCGATTCAGTAGCACCATTACTAGTTACTTTTATAAATTCAGATCGCATCAATTCAGCCCCACCAAATATTTTTTGTTTTCTTGTTAAACCTTTTGCAATCGCCTTAAATAATTTGCGACTAAATTGTTGATTTTGCATTTTACTAGTACCGCGTCTTTTATTGCGTCTTTTTATAGATTTGCGAGCCATTTTATATACATACTGGGTATATAGAATTTTGTTGTTAGATGGTTTTTATTTTGGACTTTTTCGTGTTTTTGATGATGATGATTTTTTAGAAGCCGGCGATGTTTTTTTTGATGACGATGTCGATGACAATGACGGTGACATTGTTTTTACCAAATTCACAGCTTTTATGTCATATATTTGCCCATCATTATAGTTAGAATCTTTACACATTAATTTCTTACCATCAATATTAATGGGTTCTAACATAAAATATTTAGTACTAATGCCGTTGCTTTTATTAATATCGTCTATAAAATCACGTTTTACATAACCATCAAATCCAACAATATATTTTATATTATAAAATTGTATTTCATTTAATTCATTACGGCATGGAAATAATGGATTATGTTTGAAATATTCATTTAATATCATTTGTAATTCTTCTTTTGTTAATAAAAAGTATGTATGACTTTTATCGGGATTTATTATAATAAATACCAAACCATTATATTCGCTAATTAATTCATCAAATTCGCCGCTAAAAATGTTATCGCCTTTTGCATTTTTTTTTATTAATTTGCTATTCATATCGACAGTTTGAATTTTATCAATAAATTTAAGTTTTACAATTGGATCGAACAATAATTCTAATTTTTCAACAACTTTTGTCATATTATTTTGCTTAGCATAATGCCATGCTATTTTATTATAATTATGTACTTGATTTGGATTTCCATATCCAGGAGTTTCCAATATGGCTAATGCTACATTTTCTAATTTATTGTTACATGCAAAAATTAATGCGGTAATTTTATCAGTATTTACTTGATTTGGATTTCCATGTCCAGGCACTCCCAATATGGCTAATGCTACATTTTCTAATTTGTTTGAACATGCAATAATTAATGCAGTATTATTTTGATTATTTACGTGATTTGGATTTCCTTTTCCGGGCATCTCCAATATGGCTAATGCCACATTTTTTAATTTGTTCGAACACGCAATAATTAATGCAGTATTATTTTGATTACTTACGTGATTTGGATTTCCATGTCCGGGCACCTCCAATATGGCTAATGCTACTTTTTCTAATGAGTTAGAACACGCAACAATTAATGCAGTTTGATTAACACTATTTGTTGCGTTTAAATCTATATTTGGATCTTTTATAAGAATTGTTATTAATTTATAATTTTCATCATCTGTTATATTTTTTATTTTTTTATTACATGCCTTGAATACTATATTTATGGCACTAGTATTAAATATACCTAAAATTACTGCACTCATTTCATGTTCAATTGCCCATTGTAATGCGTTTTTATTATGTATTCGATAACTGTTATCAATGCTAAGAACTTGTTTTGTTTCTAAAAGAATTAATGCAACATTTTCAAAACCGCGATAACATGCAATTACAAACGCATTATTAATATTTTGTTTATCTTTTTTGTTATATTTGAAATTATTAAGGTTCGATTTTATATGTTTGCTTAAAATAGTTGCTTGTTTTATATTATTTTTGTTGCAGGCATCGATTAATTGTTCAAAAATAACACTACTTTCCGTAAGTTTACTATCCATAAGTTTACTGTCTATAAGTTTACTATCCATAAGTTTACTGTCTATAAGTTTACTTTCCGTAAGTTTACTATCCATAAGTTTACTGTCTATAAGTTTACTTTCCGTAAATTTACTATCCATAGTTTTACTATAGTATTTAATTATATATTGCTGTGTGTTTTGATTGTATATATGATATTTTATATACAATTTTATTATTAGGGGTTAACTGGGTTTTATATTGATCCAAAATGCATTCTTTTTCCGTCTAGAGTAGTAAAACTTCTATTGTTATTTTCCATCGGAGTTACTATTTGAGGGGTGTATTATTTTATTTAGTAGCACCATATACAGCATTCGCAACTTCAGCAGATTTCGTACCTTCCATCTCAAATGTGATTAAACCATTAGGTTTAATTACTCTTGTAATATTATCACAATAAAACGATGCAATAATATATGTTTTAAATTTTTTTGTTTTATTTGCAGTATCATTTACGGCTTTTCTAGCAGTATCCATTTCTTCTTTTGCCGTTTTAATTGCAGTTATTAACTCTCTTAATTTATCTGTTATTTCGATTTTTTTGGGTGAAGATTTTTGTGGATTTGTTGATGGTTGTTGATTTTCAGTTGGCATATCCCTATCTAATGCTTGATTTTTTTGTTTATCTGATAAATCTTTTTCGTTTTTAAATTTTTCGGCTGTTTCTCCACTTTTAAATAAATTTCTTGTGGAATTTAAATTAAAACTTAAATAACTTTTAACAGCTTGTTGGGCTTTATCAAATTTATCTTTTGCAGCATAATATGAATCTAAATTAGTATTATATTCGGCACTATTTTCATTAACTTCTTTTAAATGGTTATTAATAAATTCGGTTTGTTTTATAATATTATTATTATTATTATTATTAAACCCCGAAACATCTGGTTTGTCATATTCAGGCCATCCATTGGGTTGCTTTTTATATGTAAAATTGTCTGATTGTCCTGCCTTTTCATCTAAAATTTTAGCTGTTATTTGCTTTACTTTTTTACGTTCTCCGCCAAAAGATGGTTTTTTATCATTTTCATTAATTTCAGAAGGTGCACTAGTCAATTCAATAACACGCCATTCCGTATGTGTGTTTCCAAAATAGTTTTTTGCTGTTCCAATATAATCAGCCCCTCCCTGAATCAACGTCTTTTGCAGACTTTTAATAAATTCTTGATTTGCTTTGTTTTGTAAATTATTTTTGTGACTACTTTTGTAATTTTTTTTACTAAACTTACCATTACCACCACCATATTTACGTTTATAATTTTGTTTTTTTAAAGATTTACGTACCATTTATTATACATTAACTAGACATATGTTTATAAAAAAAAACACACAAATTAATAATTATTCTAATATTTGGGTTGGAATAATTACATAAAATACCGCTGAACTAATTATAGTTTTATTCTCTTCTTCATCATCATCGGACTCATCTTCTTTATCTTCTACAAACCGATAAATATATTCTGATTTTGTGTATTTTCGGTTTCCCCAAAAACTGGTTTCATGATCACTAAATGATATATTATAAAACTTATTATATGGCAAAGTTTGCAAGCGAAGAGTTGGGTAGGAACGTAACATATCAGCTGCATGAGCCATCATTTTTGTTTCAGCGCCTGCCTTAGACGCAAACACACCAATCATACTATATCTATTTTCTTTACGATCATCTCCACCACAAATTAAAACATAGACGTTATTAGACATATTAGACATTGTATTGTTGTTATTGTTTTACAAATTAATACTTTTTATGTAAGTTAAATCAATTTTTATTGTTTTTTCTTACTATTCTCTATATATGCTTTGTCACGCAATTACATAAAACATATATAAAAAAGTCAGTATTAAATACAACGCATACTATCAAATCATGTCAAAGAAAATATTAAATCCTATGGCGAAATTAATTCACGCCGATACTTCTGATAAAACTATTTATGAAAAATATTTAGATCATACGGCGCACTATTGTGCTCAATATGGAGAAAAAACGGTTGTGCTGATGATGGTCGGGTCTTTTTATGAAATCTATGGTTTGAAATGCGATAACATTTCACACCCACTGAAATGTGATAGTGCACCATCTGCAACCAATGGTGGCACATCCGACAACAATCATTTCATAAATATTATTCGATTATGTCAACTCAATTATAGTGAAAAGAAAAAGGCCGCTGTAAATGGCCAACAAGTCTTAATGGCCGGATTCCCTGAATACACTCTCGAAAAATATCTACAAATCCTCAGTGATGCCGGATATACATCGGTCGTCATAGTGCAAGACGAAGAAAACAGCGTAAAAGGCGGCAAAAAGAAACATATGATTCATTCCATCTATAGTCCCGGCACTTATATTCCCGCCACCATCGGCGATTCTAGCGAGCGCAGCGTTTCAAACAATATTATGTGTATTTGGTTGCAGGGTTATCAGCCATTGCATCGGTCTAAGTTAAACATAATTATTGGTGTTTCTATGCTGAATATATTTACCGGCAAGTCGTTTATGTCGGAGCGCATAGTGCAATTCGAAAACAACGCGACCACATTCGACGATTTGGAGCGGCTTGTATCTGTATACAATCCGTGCGAAGTGATTATGCTGTATGACTTCGATGCATTAATGGGCGGATTGCGGGTTACACAAGACCAATTGTTGGCGCAAATTCGCGCGTATGCGGGCATTCATTGTGAGTGCATTCATACACATAATATTAATGACTCGAATTCGGCAAACGGCGAGCCAGTAAAACGCTGCGGCGAGCGGCACTATCAGGAGCAAATCATCAATTCTGTATTTGGGATGGATGCGCTGACTTGTTGTGAGGAATTTGGGCAAATGGTCACGGCGACGAAGTCGCTGTGTTTTCTACTGAATTTTGTTAAAGAACACAATCCGGCGTTGATTCGAAAGATAGTTGCCCCCGAGTTTACCGGCCAAGGTACACAAGTATTGTTGGCGAATCACACTCTAAAACAATTGAATATGATCGACGACCATAGTAGTGACTCGGCGCATAGCGGTCGCTTATCATCTGTATTGACGTTTTTGAATAAGGCTTGTACGGTATCTGGACGCCGCCGCGTAAAAGAGCTGATAACCGCCCCTACATATGATGAAGAGTCGCTTAATACGGTTTATGACGCGGTGGAGGAAATGTTAGCACCGGCGAATTGGGAGTTGTTACAATATATTCGCAGCCAATTTGTGCATGTGATGGATTTAGAAAAGGCGTTGCGACAAGTCATTGTGCGCAAAGTGCAACCGATGACTGTGTTGAATTTGAGGGCGTCGTTGATTGCTGTGCGCAATGTTGCGAAGAAAGCAGCTGAAAGCCAGTTTATGGCATCCAAAAAAACATCATCAAACACAATAGTAAATGTGTTAGACGAGGTATTATTGTTAATGGATTCGTGGATTTGTTGGGATCGTGTGGTGCCGGATAATGCCGATACATATGTATGTGCCAGTTTCTTTTGCAAAGGAGTCGACGCGGAAATGGACGCGTTAGTGCGCGATTTCGAGGAAACTAAAGCGCATATTGAGGCACTAAAATCCCTGTTAAACATGATTATGCGGTCAGCTGCGACAACCGACGATACAGATTATATTCGAATTAATACGACAGAAAAATCGGGGTCATCGTTTCAAATTACAAAAGCGCGCGGTAAAGTGCTAAAATCACTATTAGATTCGGGCAGTTATAAAACCATACCGTGTTTCAAAGATATTGTAGTAAAGGATAAACAAAATACGACGAAACTGGTATATCGCGGTTACACAATTGATTTGTCTGATTTAAAGTTGAAGACGGCGACTACCAGCAACGACGAGATAGTGTTTGGTCAACTCACCACATTATGCGCCAAAATGCATCGTTTAGAGGACGTAATTCAAACAAGAAATTCGGCACTATATGCTAGATTTGTGGCTGATGTTTTAGATACGAGTTGTTATTCGGCGCTGGAAACTATTGTGGATTATGTCGTAGAATTGGATGTGTTGCAATGTCGCGCGTATGTAGCCAAACAGTATAATTATTGCCGACCTGTAATCAAGGCCGATGCTAACCACGGATATATGAAAGCGTGCGGATTACGTCACGTGCTAATAGAGCACATACAGCAAAATGAATTGTATGTGACTAATGACGTCGAATTAGACGGCGGCGGATTTTTGTTGTATGGCACTAATGCTGTAGGAAAAACCAGTCTTATTCGCGCGGTGGGAATTGCTGCACTATTGGCGCAAAGTGGCTTTTATGTGCCGTGCTCGTCGTTTGTATACAAACCATATAGGTCATTTTATACGCGGATCCTGGGCAGCGACAATTTATACAAAGGTCTCTCTACATTCGGTGTAGAGATGAGCGAGCTGCGAATGATACTGAAAAACGCCGATGAATGGTCTTTGATTCTGGGCGACGAATTGTGTTCGGGAACGGAGACGCAAAGTGCGCTGAGCATTTTCGTGGCTGGCCTGATGAATTTGCATGAAAAAGAATCGTCTTTCATTTTTGCCACGCATTTTCATGAAATTATTAATTATGAGGAAATAGTGGCGCTGACCCGGATGCAGCTAAAACACATGTCGGTATTTTATGATCGCGAAAGTGATTGCTTAGTGTATGACAGATTGCTGCGAGACGGCCCGGGTGATAGTATGTATGGGCTTGAAGTATGCAAATCGCTGCATTTGCCGCAGGATTTCTTAGACCAGGCGTTCCGACTCAGGACAAAGTATTTTCCTGACAATGCCGGCGATTTATCCCACAAGACATCTAGGCATAATGCGAAAAAGATAGTGGGATTATGCGAGGTGTGTGGCGGGCAAATGGGTAGCGAAATACATCATATAAATGCGCAACGCGAAGCGAATCACAATGGTTATGTAGGAACCGCTCATAAGAATCATAGAGCCAACTTATTAACAGTGTGTGAACAATGTCACCAGGAGTTGCATAGTGTATCTGTGTCTGTTAATACAGAAAATAATATGTCTTCACTATCGGATGAATCATCACTATCGAAACAAGAATCAAAAGTGATGTTTAAGACGGTAAAAAAGGTGGTTAAGAAGAAGACAACGGCTGGTCATAAAGTTTATGAAGTTAAGGGGCAACAGTAGCCAACATAGTTGGCTGCCAGCCTCCCTTCGGGAGGCGAAGCAATGCTTCGCCTTGGGGCTTCGCCCCCTTAGGATATGCCCCGAAGGGCAACATGGGGCATCGAAGATGCCCGTCCCCTATATACCTCGCGAATTCCTATGGAATTCGCTCGGAGTAATTCGTTCTGAGTAATTATGTTTATTCAAATAATATGTATTTTAATAAACGCAAAGCAAAATATAAAAATTTAAAGGAAGGATTATAAGGAAACTATGGCACTCCGAGCCGTTAACACAGTTAACGGCGAGGTAAAAGGTGATCATAAGGGGGCGAAGCCCCCTTAGAAAATTGACCCTCATTTTCCATCCCATTAAATCCATCAAAACTCTTTTTAATACAAACCTATTATTTATTATAGTAAATAAACGAAAAAATGTCGACCCTTCCTAAGCTTAAATTATACTTATCTAAAAATTGGATTGAAAGTTCTCAGTTTACATACAATGAAAATATTAACATTGATTTCCAAGGACCGAATGTAGACACCAATTGGCTCATTCCCGGATTGCTTTTAGTTGGCGGATACCCAAAAACAATCAAATCGTTTGAAGCGCTGCGCGAAGCGGGAGTTAAAAAATACGTTTGTTTGAATGATGATTACGACAGTCGTTTTAATTACGACAAACATATTATTGATAATGAATCATTTGTTCATTTTCCGATTGAAGATATGTCAACTGCTATGAATGATAATGATGTGTATAAGCTGTGTAATAGTATTGCATGCGGTATTTTAGAAGGCACCTGTACGTATGTGCACTGCACTGGCGGACACGGTCGTACAGGAATTATTGCTTGCATTGTGCTAAGCATTTTGTATAGTGAATACAGTTTAACTGATTTGTTTGATTATGTACAATATGCACATGATCAACGAGTAGCGAATTATTTTGGTGTTAAAGCGAGTCATAAATATATTACTAATGTTAATTTTCGTAGGTTGTTTGCTTATGGTCAAGTGCCGACCCCGCAAACCACGGATCAAAGAAATCAAGTAGAACGTGTTGTTGAAATACACAAATATTTAGGGGAACCTAGGTTCCCCTAGGACCCTTTCCTTAAAATGATATTATAATTAAAATAATGTTTGGATTTTACTAAGATAGTAAGGTCCTTACATTTTTTATTTTCCTTTAACAGCTGCTCTTGCTTTTTTTAATGTTTCATTTATGCCATCTAATTCTTTTAACAAATCATTCAATTTAATTGTTTCTTCTTCTAGTTTTGATTTATTTTCAACAACACTTTTTTCGAGTTCATTTGCAACTTCTTCCGCTTTTTCTTGCATTTCAGGTGTTGTTAAACATAATTTATATTTTTTGATGGATTTTGATGTGATTATTATGTTTGTTTCATTTTCTAAAGCGATTTTTAATACATCTATTTTGTTATTACAAACTTGTATTTTTTAATTGCAGTGTTTCCTTTTCTTGTTTTAATATAGGAATATCAATCATAGATTTGGCTACTCCAATTTCCTTAACTAAAGATTTAATAAATGACATGTTATATTGTTATAGGGGTATAGTATTTTTATATTTAAATAATAACAATAAAATAATTTGTTTAAGCCCCGTAGGGGCTTTCTAGAGGAAGGATCATAAGGAAACCTTAGGTTTCCTTAAAAAATTGAATCTCAAATTGAAACATATTAATGTCTACTACGGACGTAGGGGTCAAAGATCGCATTCTACTAAATTTGTATTGCAAAAATAGAAGTTTGGTAGTCACCATTGTGCCATTATTTAGAATAAAAAGAATGATGGATTCACACACGTCCAACTTGGATGCGACAAAATAAAAAACGGATAAGGGCAACCACCGTTTTTTATTGTATAAAAAACCATATAAAGATTGTCATACATATTATGTGTAGGTACTATGGGATAGTATTTGCACAGTGCTCCTTTAGCTTAGTGGTAGAGCATTGCACTTGTAATGCAAAGGTCTTGGGTTCGATCCCCAAAGGGAGCTCATTTGTTTTTTTAGTTGTTGAATTTTTTACAACTAAAAATTTTGGTGTTTATTTGGTCGACCTTTGGCCTTTATCAGTTGGCCTTCGGCCTTAAAAAAAGTTAGAGTCCCTCTCCCCGACTCACAACTTTTTTTAATGCCGACCGTTTAATGCCTTATACATAAGTGCTTATTTATTCCTTAGCAGGAATGTCTTTTTGAACAATGCGCTTACCCATCATCTTCACATTATAGTCTAATTGGTGTTGATTCATCTCACAATAGTCATCATAATTAGCAGGCGGATTCAACAATAATCGCGCATGTTTATTTAAGTGGGCAAAGATTTCCTCATCTTCACTATTCTCAAGAAGCGGAAACAAGTCATTCAGTTCAGCCAAAATCTCGTTAATGCCTCGTACACTATCGGATAAAGGCGTAGTCGCAGCAAGACACATCCAATATTCATTGCTGCCCTTTCCAAAAGGATTGCGTCTTCGATTTACTATTTGGCTTGGATAAACGCGGATTTGCATATTAGGTTGTAATCCTAAAAACGGACTATTTACTGAACTCGCATCGCTGACATCAAGACGAATAAATGCTTGACGGAAATTGGGATTGGTTCGTTCATCAAAAGTACGAAAGTCATTTTCGAGTTTCTTGTCTACAATTCGCACAAAGTCGATGCGAATGACTTTACCGTAACCTTCGCGGGAAAACACCTCGCGAATCTTGGAGCGAGACCAACTAACGTGAATGGTGGGAATATAAATGTTGGCAGTAGAATTGCACATATTATAAGATTCTGATTCGATTAAAATTAATTGTTTGAAATATTTTTGTCTTAAGATAATATAATTGAAAATAGGGTTCAATTTTTTTAAGGGGGGCAAAGCCCCAAGGTCGCAACTTTGTTGCGACCTCCCGAAGGGAGGCTGGAAGCCAACTACGTTGGCTTCTGTTGCCCCTTAGGATCCCCTGCTCGGATTTTGCATACAAAATCCTCGCTATTTTATAATTATATTTATGCTATAATTATAAGAAGTTATCAAAAAAATATTAATTATATTAAAGGAGGGGTCCTAGGGGAACCATCGGTTCCCCTAAAAATTGAATCCCTTTTTTACTTATTCATTATAGTACAAAAATTAATTTATTTATTCAACTTTTATTAAAGTATTATTTCCGATCATTATTTACAAATGTCCAGCACTATTGCCAACATTTACATTCCCAGTATTCACGTCAACTGGACTCGTAGTCAAATTGCCGACATCTTCGCCAAGGCCGGCGTCGGCAACGTTCTTCGCATCGATTTCGTCCGTACTGTTGCCAAGCCACTCGAGAACGACACTCGCACTTTCGACGAGCGTACCAACAAGCAGTTTCGTCAAGCATTTATTCGCGTTGATGTTGGTGACCATCACGACAGTCCTTTTGTTGGATTGCAGCCCAACATGCAGATTCGTCTGTATCCATTGACCTCGGTCGCTGAGACCCCTGAGTTACGCGGCTATCGCACCAACAAAGGTAACCTAGAGTTTTGGATGTGTCTCGGTGCTGCTAATCCTCTTGTCGATAGTGATCTTAGTATCGATGAGATTATTGAGAACTTGCGCGATCTCTTCCCTCGTCTTGAAACCAGCGAGGATAATGAGGTTTACAATTACATGTTAAAACAGGCTTGTTTGTTGCGCGATAAGCATCCTAGCTATCAGAATGTCAGCGAGCTGAATAGACACCAACTTGATAACAATACTAAAATGTTGGCTAAGCGCATTGCTGAGCGCATCTCTGAGCGCGACATTCCTGCTAAGGAATAAAACAGAAGGTTTGTAAAGGCGTTAAAAAAGTGTGTGTATGGAGGGATAAAACCCACCAACACATCTTTTTTACATCTTAAAAATTGAATCCCTTTTTTAATTATCTATTATAGTACAAAAATTAATTTATTTATTTAACTTTTATTAAAGTATTTACTATTGTTTCTGATTATTATTTACAAATGTCTAGTACCATTGCCAATATTTACATTCCAAGTATTCATGTTAGTTGGGATCGTAGACAAATTACTGAAGTCTTTTCAAAACTTGGAATTGGAAATGTTCAACGTATTGATTTTGTTCGCAATGTTGCTAAGTTTCCTAAAAATGACATACGCACTATTAACGAACATTCAAATAAGCAGTTTCGACAAGCATTAATTCGTATTGATGTCGGTGACAATTACGATAGTCCTTTTGTTGAAATGCCGACTAATATGCATATTCGTTTATATCCGTTAACATCGGTTTCTAAGACCCGTGAGTTACACAATAATAACACAAACGTAGATAATCGAGAGTGTTGGATTTGTATGGGTGCTTATCCTCTTATAGATACTAATTTTAACATTAATGAGATTATTAAGAATTTGCACAATCTGTTTCCTCGTCTTAAAACTGACGATGATAAAAGAGGTTACAATTACATATTAAAACATGCTTGTTTGTTACGCGACAAGAATCCTAGCTATCAAAATGTTAGCGAGCGAAACATACATCAACTTGATGACTATACTAAAAAGTTAGAAAAGAGTATTTGTATGCGCGAAAATGCAGAAGGTGTACAAGCAGAAGGTGTACAAGCAGATAGTGTGCAAGCAGATAGTGTGCAAGCAGATGGTGTTCAAGCAGAAGGTGTACAAGCAGAAAGTGTGCAAGCAGAAATTATTATGTAAATTTATGTATAAAAAAAAGTGTGTGTATGGAGGGATAAACCCGCCCCAACACATTTTTTTTATATATTACCACTTAAAAAACCTCAAAAAAATTGATTCGTTTTAAATTAGTTTATTCGAATGCAAAAATTCTACATAATAATAATAATCTAGTATAATAAAATGTCTGCTTTTAATAGAAACGTCCAGTTAACCTCCAATGATGGTCGCAGTTTTACTTTGTCTGAAGAGGTTTGCTCCATTTCCGAACACATTAGCAATACTTTGAATATTTCCGATCCCGATGAAGAACTCCCCGTTCTCGATATAGTTCAAATAAATGGTGCTAATATGGAAGTAATTGTTGATTTTATGAGAATGTATGCCGCCAATCCGATTCCGACCCCTTTAGAAAAGCCAGTTGTATTTGCCAATTTGCCTAAGTATGCTACCGATTTACTTGACAGTTTGAAGATGGTCGCTGGCAATATGAAAGATCTTACTAATACTGAAGTATCTTTGATGAGTTTACTATATGGTGCAAATATTTTGCAAATTAGTATTTTGAAGCAGTTGCTTATGGCCAAGTTAGTTGATAGTGTTCGTAATAAAAATATGAGACAATTAAATGCGCTATTTGGATTGCCCGATGATTATACTATTAATCACGCTGAACTACGTGATATTCAAGAAAAGTATGCTTATGCCTTTGAGACCTCCAATTCATAAATAATATCATAATTAGTGTCTATGATATTGTTGTTTTTTCTTGTTTCATTGCATCTCTTGACCTCTTGTCTCATTGCATCTCTTGATCTCTTGTCTCATTGCATCTCCTTTCGGCGTAATTCCATTAAAACTTTATCTACTTCCAAGGGTCGGCCTTTTTTATATTTTTTTAATACAGCATCTTTGGTGGCCAATAGTGTTCGTCGCAAATCCTCATTTTGATTAAATTTCGCCACTAAAGCCAATCGCCTTTCTTCGTCGGCTCTATTATCTTCATTAGACAATCCATAAAAATCAGGATCAATATGAATAGTTTTAGGTCTACCAGTGCCTTTTAACGAACCCGCCGAAACCGCTTTTCCTACATCTTTAGATATATCCGATTCCGAATCCAATGAAAACACCTTATAAAAATCCGGGTTTTGCTTTTTAAATTTCGCCCCTTGATAGTAATGTGTGACCGTTTGCCAGCGTTTTCCATCTACTTTAAAGGGTGCAACAAATCCATCCGATAGTGCCTTACGCCAGTCCTTCACGCGTTCTAATACACGATATTTGGAAAAGTTTTGTGTTTGAATACGCTCGCCTGGTAATGTACCAGGCGCGGCATGTTTTGCCTTATCATGAATCACAAATATATCACGTTTCTGAAGGGATGCTAGATCACCACCACCAAATATGTTTTTACTATCTTCTTCATCGGTATCATCATAGTCATCGTCGTCACCGCCAACTTTTACGCCTAATTTCCGACGAAATGAACGAAAATCGGCTAATGCTTTAAATGTACCTGCGTTTTTCTCAATACATCGATTTACTATCATCGTCTTCAAATGATACGGCAATTCTACAAAAGCAAAAATGCGTTTTGATTTGTATGTGACCAATTCATATTTGTTTTGTTTTTCAGCGCTGCCACTGGCAGGTACTATCTTATTCAGCACTATATAGTATTTAGGACGGGGATTCACAAATGTACCTTTGCGCTGGCGTGGCAACACACAAACAGAATTCGTATCATCTGTGTTTTCTAAAATAATAAACTTGATATTTAGTTCTTTTTCTAAAATAGGTAAAGCAAAATCGGTATACATGGCATGGCCTGTTCGCGTTTCTTTTTGAAATTCTTCTAATGAATGGATTTGTTTGAAAGGCTCATAGTGAGCCGCGGCGCCAGCCGCCAATTTGCGAGTAATTGCCGCATTCTTGTATTGATTTCGTTGTTTATTGGCCTCCTCTATAATAGCCTTTTGTTCATCACGATTTACTGATTTTTCTACGCGAGTTTTTAGAATTCCAATGGATTTTTTAATATCGCGCATTTCTCTATCGGTATCTGCCAATTCTGTTCTCAATATCAAATAGTGATCTAAATAATCCTTGTATGTGTCTTCGTCAATATTGTCGGCAATAACATCACGCAAACGTTTTATTGTGGTTTTGTGTCCAATAGTATTAAAGGCGTCTCGCACTGCGCATAAAAAACTATCGGCGGCTGCACATTCATTTGTTAAAATTCCGTAATTTTCGTTTTCCATGAATTTTTGAATCCAATTGTGAGTTTTTAATGCTACATATTCTTTTGTAATTGCATCGGCACTATCGTCGGTTTCTTCCGATAGTAATTCGGCGCGATCAGAATCAGGATCTATTTCAAACACAGAATTATTGACGGTTTCTGTGTTTGTTTTGTTGGATGCCTTAATTTTGCGAATATCTGTATCGGAATCTGAATCCGAATCTGAAGATTCAGACGAATCACTATCGGAAGACAAAGAATAATCACTAGTAGAGTCTTTTTCTTTTTCCGATTCCTTAGATTTCAAATTATTGTGTTTATCCGTTTTTTCTTCTTGCGATTCCATAGATTTCAAATAATAAAAATCCGGCGATGAACCCGATTTTTTAATATAATTGGCCGTTACAAATTTAAATAATAATGGTTCTAAATCGTCTATTAAAATATCCCCATCATCATCTACATATTTTAACACATTTGAAGTTTTAATTTCATATACACCAATTCGTGCTTTAGGTTTATCATCGACAAACAAATAAATTGGATAGTGTGTGATTCCTTCGCCTTGACAAGCAAAGTAATTTGCATCGGCAGAACCTAATCCAATAACTACTGTTTGACCGTGTATTTCGATTTCATATAGTGCCGTTGCTTTGCCTTTATCTAAATGGCTAATTTTGGCATCTTCCTCATAGTGAACAGACGGATCTAATACAGATTTTACCATGTTTTGTATGTTCTCTCTATATAATAGTAAAGATGGTTACTATTATATATTACTTGTTGTGGATTTATTATACGAAAATAAAAAACAATATAGGTCATACAAAATTGTATGAATCTATTTTAAGTCAGAATACTTAAAACGAGTACGACTGGTGAGTCCGGGCTTGTCGCCATTTTTATAAGCGGCTAACAAAGCAATGGTTGGCATATATGGCGTTTTAATGATACTATTTCCTAAAGTTTGAAATAACACCACAATGTTTTCAGTGACTTCCTCGACTTCCTTGCATTTTTCTCTATATTCGATTTGTGAAACAACATGATTCAGCAAATCGGCGACAGCGCGTTGGACATTTTGCATCAAACAAAATCCATCATCGACGAATCCTAACTTGGCAATCTCAGCAAATAGTGCCGATTTATTTTTACGACCCGTATTTGCGGTATTAAAGGCGCAAAATGCGTCATAATCCGTTTCTGACACATCTACGATACCCTTCATAGAGTCCATATATTCGCCCCATTTGGCTTCAATAAAGTTGCAGATTTGTGTAGGATATTCTGCGTGCATTTTTTCAAAGATTTTTGCATAAGTAGGTGCGGATTTATTGAGGATGGCTGCATTAAATACAACACCGAATGCTTCGGCAATGGCATCGTCTTCGTCGGAGCCGTCTAAGTCGCAAGCTTCGCGCATACTATTAATATGTTTGAAAACGGAATCGACGCGGGCTTCCCAGTTCTTATCGGTGACTTTGTTTAATTCAGAGCGAATTTCACTGAGAATAGCAGCAGATGCATTTAAAGTGGCGAATTTGGTAATACTGAATTTTTGTTTAGTTTTCCAGTCATTAGCGGCTGTTGCAGCAGCAGCAGCAGCAGAACCAGGAACAATACCATTTTTACGAGCTTGTTGCCGCTGATAATTGGCGCGACCATCATAGACAACTTTTGCAGGAGCAGTAGAGCCTCCAGATTTGTTTTGTGAACTAGCTGTAGCGGAAGCAGCATTATATTGATTTATGAATGTAGGAGCAATGGAACTATCATAACCGATTTCAGTGCATAGAATATGGATAATATCTAAAATGGAATCGGGTAATACATAAGTATTGTTAGATTGTAAATCGTCGAAAACAGATTGTGCGATCATTTTAATTAAATGGGCTATTATAATATGGGATTTTTATTTATATGCTTTTAATTCACCATTAAAAATCAATTTTTAAGGGAAACCTACGGATAGTTCCAACTACGTTGGAACAGTGGGGCCGCGTAGCGGCCCGCTCCCTTAGGATCCCTTCCCTTTAGTTTGTACCTCGCGATTAGGAACCTTCGGTTCCTAATCGCTCGGAGTGTTATGGTTATAAAATTACTATTAGAGTCGATTTTAAAAATAGTCATAATAGTAAATATTCAAACAGTAATATTATTATTGTTTGAAAATGGCGAGCGAAGCGCAACAGAATCCAACATAGTTGGATTCCAGCAGTAGAATTTCGCTTTGCGAAATTCTTAGAGCATATTAAATAAAATACTATTAGAATCCATTTTCAAAAACAGGTTAGATAGTAAATATTTAAACAGTAATATTATTATTGTATGAAAATGGCGACCGTAAGGAGCCATCTTACAAAATTACTATTGGAATCGATTTTAAAAACAGTCATAATAGTAAATTATAAAACAGTAATATTATTATTGTATGAAAATGGCTCCTTTCAGTCGCCACCTTCTAAAAATTACTATTGGAATCGATTTTAAAAACAGTCATAATAGTAAATTATAAAACAGTAATATTATTATTGTATGAAAATCTTAGCACTCCGAGCGATTCAGAACCGACGGTTCTGAATCGCGAGGTATGGGAAGGATCATAAGGAAACCGAAGGTTTCCTTAAAAAATTGATTCTTCTTTAAACGTTTTATCCAACACACAAAAATAAATTACAGTTAATATTTATAATTTAAATTTCCGATTCAGTTTAAAATGTCCGATTTCGACAATACCGTTTCTATCAAGACTTCTACTAAGACCGCCAAGGCCAAGTCCGCTAAAACTAATCCCGTTAATACCGTTGTTTTGCCTCCCATTTCTCCTCCTAAGAACGCCGTTCCTGAAGTTGAGAAGATTTTCGTGTCTGAACACGAAGCTGAGGATGTACATGATGTTGTACCTGCGCTTGAGAGTGAGGCAGAGAGTCCTGTACCTAAGGACGAGTCAGCTACTCCTAAGGCTCCCCGAGTGAGAAAGGTTATTCCCATCAAGTACATGAAACTTATTTCATTTACTTTTAATGTGTTAGCGAATTTTACTAGCATTACTCCCGACGAGGCGTATGATATACTGGTTAGCACCTTTAGATTAGGAGAAGATATCGAGACTATTATGGAATCTGCATTTACTAAGATGAACGACGAAGAGATGTTGAAGAATACTAAGGTCTTCTTAAAGACTAAGAAGGCAGAGCGTATTAAGGCTGCGAAGGATGCCGAAAAGGCACAAGTCAAGGCTGAGGTAAAGGCCGTGAAGGATGCCGAAAAGGCAGCTGCTAAGGCACAAGCAAAGATCGTAAAGGATGCTGAAAAGGCAGCGAGTTTGACTACTAAGCTGGTCGAAAAGGCCGATGAAGTTGAGGCTGTGGTTGCCGTCGACCAAGAAAATAGAGAGGCAAACCCCGAAGTCAAGAAGACTTTAAGAAAGGCAAAGAACGCAGCTAGTAAGGCTTTGGAGAACACTCAGGTTCCTCCTCCTTTGACTCAGACATTGCTAAATGCAGGATTTACCGAGGAGGAGTTGATAGGACAAACTACTACTACTGCTACTGCTACTACTGTTGATATTGCTTCTCCAAAGCCAGTCACTAAGAGATTCAAGAAGGCTGCGCCTGCTCCCATTCAAACAGAGAATTTAGAAGTGGTTGAGCCTGTTGTGGAGTCTGTATTTGTGCCTACTACATTGAAGGAGCAGGATCAAAAGCTTGACGAGAAGAAGAGTGTTGCCAAGAATTTGCAGGCAAGTCGTGCTGCATCTACAAAGAAGCCTAGAAAGGGCACCGCTGCTGCCGCGACTGCTGTTGCTGTTGTAACCGACGAGTTGAACGTCGATGCTGAGGTTTAAACACATGTGCGCTTTTTAGGGGTGAGGAAACAGTTAGGTGGGTGGGGGACTGTTTTTTCACTTATGTGCCTGTTTTTTTCACGATGTTTTTCAAAAAGTTTTAAAAACAATATAGATAAACAAAAATATTATATTATAGAATATGACTGATATACTGAATAAAACAGAACCCAATCAAAATATGAATACTCAACAAAATGTTTCACCATATGATTCAACCAAAGTTATTAATAACTGGGAGGACATTTCTTTACCTGACGATTTGTTGCGCGGCATTTATTCTATTGGATTTGAACGTCCCTCTTCTATTCAACAAAAAGCGATTTACCCTATTTATTGTGGCCGTGACATTATTGCTCAAGCCCAATCCGGTACCGGTAAAACAGGATCATTTACTATCGGTTCGCTTAGTCGACTGAAGCCTGGTGTGTCCGGCGTGCAAATCCTGGCATTAGCCCCCACCCACGAATTGGCTCGCCAAATTGCATCTGTATATGAAGCCATCGGCCAACACATTCCCGGTTTTTCTGTGCGCACTTTTGTCGGAGGCACCCGCGTCCGCGAAGATATACAAATTTTAGACAATAATCCTCCTACAGTGGCTGTAGGATGTCCGGGTCGCGTTTACGACTTGATGCGCCAAATGGCCTTTAAAACAGATAAAATTACGACTTTTGTGATTGATGAAGCCGACGAAATGTTGTCGCAAGGTTTCCAAGAACAAGTTCGCAATATTTTTTCGTTGTTGCCCGAAGATGTGCAAGTTGCCATTTTTAGCGCCACTATGAACGACGAAGTGCTGGATATTACGCGGCGGTTTATGCGCGATCCTGTTAGTATTGTTATGGAACGCGAAAAGTTGTCGTTGGAGGGTATTTCACAGTATTATGTAGGAGTCCACAATGATGCCGACAAATATGATTTGTTAAAACATTTACTATCGAAACTAAATATTACACAATGTATTATTTATTGTAATAGTGTGAATCGGGTAAATCAATTGACTCAACAAATGGGACATGATGGATATAGTGTGTGTTGTATGCACCGTGATATGAATAAGGCCGAACGTGAAGAGTCGTTTCGCGAATTTAAACAAGGCGGATGCAAGTTTTTGGTGTCGTCGAATATTACGGCGCGCGGAATTGATGTCCAACAGGTGTCATTGGTTATTAATTATGATATTACTCGGGATATGCATACGTATTTGCATCGAATTGGCCGATCCGGACGTTGGGGACGCAAAGGCACCGCAATTAACTTTTTAACTAGATATGATATGCCTATTAAATATGATTTGGAGCGGTATTATAGAATGCAAATTCGGGGTTTGCCTGAAGACTTTGCAGGATAAAGGGAAGGATTAATAATTATTGTTTGACAGGATTAAAGAAAAAAGAAAAAAGAACAAAAAAAAAGGGAAGAATTATAAGCACTCCGAGCGATTAGGAACCTTCGGTTCCTAATCGCGAGGTAAAGGAAGGATCATAAGGGCAACATACGTCTCGGTTGCAACGAAGTTGCAACCTTGGGAACGTAGTTCCCTTAAATGCGTTAAATCATATAATATAAATTCAATGTAATTTGTATTATGTCTGCTATATTAAATAAATTATTTAACGTTGATGTTGCCGATGAAGTGTCATCAACTCAAATTGTAACAGAACCAACCGATTTTTTTAAATTGCCAATCGAATATTTAGACAAATCCGCAGTGCATTCACTATCGCCTGTAGTTGCAGCCGATCTCGAATTAGACACCGCTATTTATACAGAATTCTTACAACCAAAAACCGAATTCGATAGTGCTTTATTAAAGCGCATTCAAACAGTATATACTAGCGACGTCGATTATTTGCAAAATACACAGGAATTAATTCAAACATATCAATCTGATGTGACGAAAAATCAAGAATTAGATAAAGACTCGGATAAAATTAAAGAAATTTGGAACGACATTTATGTAAAAGACGCATTTCACGAACGCCATGGATTTTTAGATATCAAACAAATCAAAACCGTAAACAAAATGGAGACTTTTATGGGCTATTGGACCATTATGAATTTGGTGTCGCCCGTTTTCTCTATATTGCTGCCATTTATGTTTTTATTAGCGCCATTTATTATTTTGCGAATTCGCCAAGTACCAATCAACTTTAGTACATATTTGGATCTATTAAAAGATCTCGCCAAATCACATGCTATCGGTAAAACGCTAACATCCATAGAAAATTTCTCCATAAACAATTTAATATATATGTTGTTTACGCTGGCCTTATATGGACTGCAAATGTATCAAAATTGCCAACATTGTAACCGATTTTATCATAACATCTCTACAGTGAATGCCAACTTATTATGTTTGAAAAATTATGTTGACAAATCAATCCATAATATGGAGGCGCATTTAAAGCGTTCTGCCGCGTTAAAATCGTATGTTGCGTTTAATGGTGAACTCGGAGCGCAGTTAAAAACCTTGTATGAAATGCGGGACTATTTGGCCGATGTGCAGCCATTTGAAACAGGTGTTTTTAATATGTTTAAGAAATGTTTTGATGTCGGATATTTGTTAAAAACATATTATTGTTTGTATGATTCGACGGAGTTTCGCGAGGCGCTTGGATATGCTATTGGATTTGAGGCATATAGATCGGGACTACATAGTATTTCGCAACGCATGGTCGAAGGCCATGTAAATGTATGCGCGATCGAAGCTACATCTGATGTAGAGGAATCAGATAAAGACTCGGATAAAGGCTCAGATAAAGAATCAGATAAAAACTCGGATGAAACAGTTACAAGATTTGTAGCTCAGGTATATCCCCCACATTCAAACAATAGTAATGTAGTGGCCAATACTATATCTTTAAAGAAAAACGTGGTAATTACGGGTCCAAATGCCTCCGGCAAAACAACGCAATTAAAAACCACCGCAATTAACGTGATTTTGACCCAACAATATGGCGTAGGATACTATCAAACAGGACAATTGGTGCCGTATACGCACATACATTCTTATTTGAATATTCCGGATACTAGTGGACGCGATAGTTTGTTTCAAGCGGAGGCGCGCAGATGCAAAGAGATTATTGATATTATAAATGCTTCAAATGATGATAATAAAGAAAAAGAATCTAGACATTTCTGTATTTTCGATGAGCTGTTTTCGGGTACAAATGCGGACGAGGCGACGGGGGCATCATTCGGGTTTTTGAAATATTTGCAGTCTTACAAAAATGTAGACTTCATTTTGACGACCCATTTCGTGAATTTATGTAAGAAAGTAAATGCTATGAATTCAGACTTGCGAATAGTAAATTATAAAATGGATGCGGAACTTGTAGGAGAAAAAGACATCAAATTTTCATACAAATTAGTGCCGGGAATTAGTAAAATAAAAGCGGCACGGCTAATATTGATACAAATGGGATTTCCGGATGAGATCGTGGCGGCTGTTTAGACTTGTTTTCGATTTTTCTTTTTATAAACCTTTTGACTTTTCTTTTTATAAACCTTTTGACTTTTCTTTTTATAAAATTTACGTGTAATGCTTTTACCAGCATGTTGAATTTGGTTTTTGTTTATTATAAATTTATTACTATTACAATAAATTTATATTTAAAACTTTGCATTTTTATACAATCTAAAAATTTTCTGATAATTCCTCAACAAACTTTTCATCTAATTTACAATAATGGCAAATAAAAATGTGTAATCCAAATCCTTTTTTTCGAGCAATACGTATAGCTCGTCCTATAGCATTTACAATCCACGATTTTTTATTTTTAAAAGCGCCACCACCAAGCATAGTCAAGTATACTTCGCCACTTCCACCATTACGTCTATGTCGTTCTGCTGCCAATATAATGCCCTCATACATCGCGTTTAATATAAACTGCGCATAAGGCTCCCACTTATTCAACGAAACCTGCGAGTATCCACAACTGAGCGCCGAACAAAAGCATTGATTTACAAATACCCCTTTATTTAATACCTCAATATTTTCGTGCCAACCAATACGTACTAACCCCATATGTTCATCTGTCAACGTCAAACCAACTGGCAGAGTCATAACATATCCATTATGTACATTAAATGGCAAGTCAGCCACTAAATTAATTTGTGTGTTTGCAGTTTGAGGTTGCCCATTAAATACAAAATAATTGCGATATATAGTTGCACCGGGACACATTAATGCACATGAGGGTCCTTGAGTGTTATCATAAATATATTCACTAATTCCATCTTCCGGAGTTGTTCCAGGTGAAGGAAACTCTAAACAATTTAATTGTGATGCAACTTGAATAATAGCACCTGGTTTGTGAATAGATTCAACATCAAAAATAACAATATGTTCAATATGCAGTTCTTCTGCACTTGTCCCATTATTAATTGATTCACGCAATTCGCATAATGATGGTGTCGTAAAAATACCGCAACATATTTTTAACATATTAGCTTTGCTTTGAACATAAAAACTGTTATTTTCTTTAGTTAAGTTAAACATAGTTGGCACATTTGATACCTGAAATTCGTTAAATCCAAAAGTATTATTAAACCACTCCATTAAATTAATAACCACTAATCTCTTTATAATATATTATATAATACTCTAAAATTAAATTCATCTGGACTTCGTCTTGATCGCTTCATATGGTAATTATGTATATTTATATTGTAGTTTTACGCGTTTTTCCGTGTCCAAAACCATATTTTTGACGTGCTTTAACAGCCATTTTAAACGCTGTTTTCCGATGATCGCAACCCTTCTCTATTATATTATAATCGACTGCTGCCGATTTACCAGATGTTAATGCACTCGCCAACCTAGCTAAACCCCATGATTGTGCTGTTTGATTTGGTCGCGAGCCCGACGAATAGTAAGCACCTTCGCCTTTTCTTACAATAGCCGTCAATGCTTTTTGTGTGCATCCGGTTTTGCGCGCCAATTCGGGACTGGGTGTTATATTGTCAACTCCATAAATTACGCGGGCATGTCCCAAATGTTTAGATTTGATATTTTTGTATGACGGTACCATTTTACGAGTATAGTATTTGTGTTTTTTATATTGTCTTTTTGACCGCATTAACATGGCATATTGTCGGTGTTTATCGACCGCCGTTAATTGTTTTGGTAAATATCTCACAGGAAATTTCATTCACTATAAATAAGATGGACATTTATAGTAAATAAAATACTATATATGATAAATTTCACATATAGTATATAAACGCAACCTCAATAATATATCTATATTTTACTAGTATGTCCGTCGAGTTAAATACAAAATTACTATTTATTAGTGTTTTCAATTATGGCTCTATTGAATTAGCAAAAAATCATGTAGCGTCATTAAAACAACATGGCATCGAAAATTACACGTGTTTTGTTACAGATCAAGAATCGGTGGACGAATTAACTAAATACAATATTAAATGTAGTTTATTAATCAATATGGACAAGTTCGGCATTTCACAAGATGCTGCCGATTTTGGCGAAGGTCACTTTAATAAAATGTCGTATTTGCGTTACTATGTAATTCGAGATTTGTTAAACCGAGGTTTTGATGTATGGTATATGGATGTCGATACTGTAGTATTAACTAATCTAAATATTTTGTATAATGTGGTAAAAAATAATAATCCTCAACAATATGATTTGTATTTTCAATCAGATTGTAATAGTTTATGTACTGGTTGTGCATTGTATTTAAATAATCTAACATCAATGCATATAGTAAATCAAATTATTTCCTATCAAATGGAAACCGAAAATGATCAAACAATATTATTTAATTTACTATTGCGTGTTATACCAGAACATGAAGCAGCACGTATTGGTATGTTTGACCCAAGTAGTTTTCCTAATGGAATGTTGTTTTTCGACGAGGATTTTGTAAAGTTAACAAAAGAAATGCATATTAAGTTTAGAGTAGAGCATCGTTTAAAAATGCGCAAAGAGCGCGTGTATTTTGTTCATGCAAATTGGATGGTTGGCAACGAAACTAAAACGGCTGCTTTTAAAAAATATAGATTGTGGTTTTTTGATGATACTGCTACTGCTACTGTATAGAAATGCCATATTATATTTTTTTCCATCCTACATCAACATCGGCACTAATATTTATGTTTTTGATAGCATTCTCAAAATCATACAATAGTGTTTTACAAATCGCATATCCATTATGCGCAAAATATTCAGTATTTAAATATAATATGTATGAATTATTCAAATACCTTTCTTTTACATCCGTATCTTCATTTATGTAGGTGATTTTGTCATATTTTGACAACATATTTGTAAGAACTTCATTATTAGTAAAATTTTCATCACAAACACAGTAAATTTTATCTATATATCTGTAGAGGCCACTATTGTTGATTTGAAATAGGATCTTTTGCACTATCGACTGCCAGCCAGTACACATAGTAATTTCTAATCGCACATTAATGGGTTTATCAAATGTTTGATTAGATAGACTGCCAATGTAATTTTTCAGATATGTGGTGGCTAATAACGGCAATTGTGTTTCGTCGACTTTTTGTATTTGAACATAATTGCGTCCATAAATATCCTGGCCGGCGTCAACTCGCGCTTGTAAATTATTAACATCAGTAATATTATCAGTATTAAATTCTTGATGTGTGAATTGTTGAATTTTATTTTGAATGTGTTTTATGTCGCCAAAATATGACAAATGCCATCCAGCATTTTTTATAATAGGATATTGTCTATGTCTGACTAAATCCGGATTTGAATTCAAGTTTATTATTTCCTGGACAGTAACCATTTTGGCCAATGTCCAATTTTCTTTATGAAGCGAATTCAAATTATAGTAATATAGCTGCTGTTCTAATATGTAGCCAGGATAAGCGGGAATTTGATTAAAATTTTGCAGCAACTGTGGATTAATAATTTCATCCAAATCGGAAATAATACATAAATCCGAGCCGCGCAATGGCTTAATCATATGAATAGTTTTAATACCTTGTATGATAGAACTGCGTTGAAATTTTTCATTGGTCCATTGATTACCTTGTTTGACATCGATTTGGTCATTCGGAATAGGCAAATCCACTATAACATGTATGATCTTATCTAAAAACTCGGAAAACAGTTCTTTGTTGGCTTCAAAATATAGTGGTTTGGGATTACCCATATGAGTTTGATTGGCTTCAACTAAAACAAAATAATCAACGTGTTTATACAGTAATTGTAGGCGATAGTTTAATAGCTCTAATTCATTATAAAAAGTAAAACAGTCAATAATGCGGGGTTTATTCATGTGTATGAATTAATTATGTTAATTATTTATATGGATTTAATTGTACGGGTTTTATTTATAGTGCGTCTATGAGTGTGTTTTAATTTACGCGTATTGCGAAGAGTTTGAATAGTTCGACGTTCATGTACTATAATTGCCCATAGCGAATGCAATTTATTTAATGCCACCGGATCAGCCAAATTCCAATCAAATATTGGGTGTGTTACTATATCATAATCGCGTTGACCATAAATATAATTAATAAAATCGCGACATTGAGGAAAACCGCTATTTGCCAAATCGACCCCTACAATAATATGTAAAATATTATGTATGACCTGACATGCATCCTCGGATTCGAGTTTAAATAAATCCGCATATTTCACTGCATTTTTTCTTATATCACGTACATCGGCACTATAATCGAAATTCATGATATCCCGATAGTGCTGTATGATTCCTTTTTGCGCCGGTGATTGCAAATTATCCATGTCAAACATAATACCGTAATCAATTAAATTGCAAGTACAAATGGGATCTTTTTCGGAGCATGTTGACATAAATATATTTTCCGTATGCATATCCATATGAATGCAATGTTTATCTAAGAACAATTGCAGTACTTTTTTTAAAACACAGGCATATGCATTGTCAAAATTGGTTTGAATGTCTTGTCTTATAATTAGTTCCGATAGAGAATAATTGTCTAGACGTTTCATTTTGATTACATACAGCTGTAATTGAGGTAGCCGCATTAATTCTGTATGAATAGTGTCTGTTGTAGTTTTATTAATATGTGCTAATGCCGATTTGGTGTCTAAATGTTGTTGTAGTTGATTAATAAAGGAAATTGCATCAGCATTATGCATTTTGTAAGTGTCTATTATGGCTGGTGCAATTGTACCAGCACGTTTTTGAAATACTATTTCGGATCGAATTGAGTTGTTTGTCATAGTAACCTTTTGGGATTCTAGAAGTGCTTTTTGTTTTTTAGAGACAAATACCAATTTATAAATAAGATTTGTGGTTGTTTCTAAAAATACATAACCATATGTGGATGCATCCGATAGTAATTTGAAATTGTATGATTCTAACATATCAGATGGTGGTATTGCCGGAGATGATGATTTTGATGGTTTTGTTTTATACCACATTTGTATGTGAGTGTTAGTATATATTATTACTATATTATTTGGTGTCATATAGTAATAATTATTATTATGTAATTAGTGTTTTATAGAACAGGATACACGCCCTGCATCAGCAATCCGCATTGTCCAGCGCCGCCATTATAGGGTTTGCCAGTAGCGGGATCATTGCCGCGACCAATATACATATATCCACTAGATCCCCAACTAGAAGACCAAGAATTTTTTAGGATATAGTAATCAGTGCCACTCATAGTACCATACCCAACAAGCAAAACGCCATGGTCTAATTTAGTGCCACAAGAACCGGTAAAAACACCAGATTTATAAAGTTGAAACGAAGCCTGGTCAGCCTCAATGGCAATAGAAACGGGTTGCTGAGACAAGACAGTCATCATTGCGGAATCAGAATTGGCGGCAACAGCAACGTGTTTCGACACCTGAGACCCAGCCACTTTACTGCAAGTCTTTTGACAAGTACCGGCTTGCTTAGTGGTTCCGGACACATAAGGATAAGCGGCCTCAGTGCACAAACCGCCGTTCTTATTAATCCAGTCCATCGCAGAGCCCATATCGCCGCCATTGCAGCCGAGCGAAGTTCCACCACTGCCAATCAAATCGCAATCCACCAAGTTCTGCTCAGAAAAAGACACTAATTTGCCTCCATTCATGATAGAGTAAATGCCCTCCAAAGCGCCGGTGGTAGAGAAAGACCAACAGCTACCGCATTGACCCTGATCTTTGACAGGAGTCACAGCATTTTGAGTGCGCCAATCGATGGAGGAAGGATAATAAACACCACGAAGGTTAGATGTTGATGTGGATTTAAAGTCAATGTCAACAGCAGCATCAGAAAAAACCACGGGATTCAGGCGCACATACTCGGCAAACTCGCGCACATTCATGGCAGAAAATGCATTATGTCCCAAAGTATAACTGAGATTCATGGCATTTGTTTGGGCAATAAGCTTGTCATTGGCAACCCAGTTTTCTAACATATGCATGTAGGTATGGTCATCATCGATGGGCAGGGTAATTCCGTGTTCGGCGGCCCAATCACCGAAACGCTGCAAAACAGACGCATTGGTGGCAACACTAAACGCGGCAAGGATAAGAAGAGAAATCGCAATCATTGTTGGATATATAATAGAATACAATTTGTTTGAAGTTTTATGTGGTTTTGCTAAATTGTGTTTTCGGTTTTTATAGTTGATTATTTAATAGTTTTACGTTTTGATTTTTGTGTTTTAGATTTTTTTATAGTTCTGCGTTTTGTTTTGCGTTTTGGTTTACGTGTTTTAAAAATACTACGATGTTTTTTAAGAAATTCATTTACATTAGCACGCATTTTAACATTTTCAAGTTGATTATCATATAATTCTTCTTCATCTTCTGGATACATAAAATTAAATCCAATATTTTTATAGTATTCAACTAATTGAATTAAATCACCGGATCCAATGTGTGAAATTTTTTTTGTATGAGGATTATAAATGGGCCGGTGAGGTTCGGCTGTTAATTCTATATATTTAAAATCTTGAATTAAATTTCGTTTAATATAATCAATTAAAGCTACCATCATTCTAAGCCCGTCACGTTTAGGTTTATTTTCATAATCACAATCAAAAAAATTTATATATATGTTTTTATGGTATTCATTGTCATAGTCGGACTCAAGTTTAAAATCGATAGCACACATCGGTTTATCTTGACGTCTAAAAATATATGTTGGTATATCTTCATTAATTTCATATAATAATTCATACATAGTATCATTAAAGGGAATAGTAATTAAACTAGACTGTTTTATTTTTTCTTCAAAATTTTTAATTTCATTATATATTTCATCTCTTTTGTTAGCTTCCATTCTATAATATATAAATTTATAAATAATAAAAAGCAATAAAAAACTGTTTTTATTGCTTTTCTAAACATGTAAATAACAAACACAATGCATTGTAATACAAGAAGAATAACGGTTAATAACTACTAACATATGTTTTGTTAATAATTTTATTTTTTAAATTTATTTCATCTTCTTTTACTTCAACTTTATAACTCCAACTATTATAATCCTCATATCTTTCCCATACATACAAATTTGAAACACTAAGATGTGGTTTTAATTCTTCACTAATGTTTTTAGGGTTGGGTTTATAATAATTAAAATATGGTAAATCATCATCGTCGTCGTCTTCTTCGTCATCGTCTTCTTCGTCGTATTCTTTGTCGTCACTGCCTTTTTGTTTCTTTTCTTTTTCAGGATTTGTAACTGGTAATAACCTATATTGTGCAGTATATATAGCTGCTAATTCATAAGCATATTCCATTGCTGCGTCTTTATCTAAAAACATACTAGTGGTACAAGTATATGATTCAACTCCATTATAATTATATGTAGGGTCCTTTTGTTCTTCCGTTACTTTGTAAATTTTAAAAGATTCCATTGTATCAGTGTTTTTTTCAGTGCTCTTTTTTTCAGTGCTCTTTTTTCAGTGCTCTTTTTTCAGTGCTCTTTTTTTCAGTGCTCTTTTTTTTAGTATCAGTTTTCATTGTATAATATATAAAAATAAAATTAAAATGAATCAATTTTTTACGGTTTATACATGAAAAAACTACAATTATTATACTATATTATTATTTTTTTATACTAAGCCTCTTCTTCTTAGTGCATCTAATATTTTTCGACGTCGTTGTTCTTTTGTTTCTGTTATTAAATTAGTTGCATTATTATTGTTTATACTAGTTTTACTGGTTTTTTGAGTTTTGCTATTATTAATTAAATTTCTAAAACTTCCTCCACCTTCAGTATTTCCTTTTACTATAGTAAATCCTTTACTATAATAAGACCCAGTCATTTCTGCAAATATTCTCTCATAATCGTCCAACTTTTCCATATCATGATGAATGTCATTCATTAATGTGTCAAATTCTTTACCATGACCCGCAATTTCGTTATGTGCCAATTCGTGCGCTAATGTTCCAACTAAATGAAACCATTCAATATATTTGCCACTTTCGTCTTTTAACTTTATTAATATTCGTGATCCTCTACCAATATTCATTCCCAATACGTCAGGTGATCCAACAAGCTCTTCTAGTGTTCCCATTCTCCAATTACGTTGTTTGCAAATTTGTGTTGCAAGTACACGTAAATTTGATAATATAGTATCAATAGAATTCATTGTTTTCGAATAAATGTTAATAATTATGTTTTTGTTTTACTTGCATTTTAAGAAAAAAGAAGTCAATTTTATTTTATAAACACTATAATATAGTATGGAAACACAACTAATATATTATGGGTTTGCTGTATATACGAATCCCCCGAGTTCAGATGCTGAACTTTTAGGTTATTTTTCTCAACCCGAAATTCAAGAAAATATACGAGCCATTTGTCGTAATTATGCCATTAAAGATAGTAATGATGATGATATTGGTTTTAGTTATGTAAGTTTATATGGTACACAAAAAGAAAATACTAACGAACAATATGCATTTCTTAATAAACCCTACGCATTTCTTGATGACCCAGATTTTTTTTTTACTGAACATGATTCAATTTATTATAAAAATAATATATTTCCGGTTAACGACTCGTTTTTATTAATTTTTGGGTCAAATTTAGCTAATATAACTAACAGCATGCCAGAATTTGATTGGATTGGATATATTAATAGTATTCGCGGTGAAATACAAACAAAAATTATACCTCAAATACCTTCAGAACAAATAGAATTTCTTAAAGTTATAAATTTAAATCGTGACTTATTGGTTTCTATTAACCCATATCAACAAATGCCAGTTATGCAAAACAATTGGTTTAAAAGTTCTTCTGACGAAGGCAGTTCTTCTGATGAAGATGATCTTTCTAAGTTTTTTCAAAAACTTAATATATCACGTCCTGCTGAAAAACATGACGATATTAATGGTGAATTTGAAATTGCCCATCCTTCCGAAAATTATCAAGAAGAAGACTATGGTACTTTACTTCAAAAATACAACAAATTGCGCGAAGACTATGACCAATTGCTACATAGTTGTTATGAAATGCATAAAGATTATGAAATAGATTCAAAAGAGTTAAAAAAAACTCGAAAAAATATGATTGCATTGTATGATGAATTGGATGCATTAAAAGGAAATACGGTATATGCATCAGCATCTGCATCTTCTGCTTCCCCTAAAAAACGCGTTATTCATTTAAAAAAAGGCGGATCTAAAAAAAGAAAAAGCAGAAAAAGTAACGGCAGAAAAAACAACACCAAAAAGTCAAAACAACACTAAAACACAGGCACTATTTTGACTTTTTTATGAAGCGCGGATTCGTTATTAAAAACACATATACGCCATTGTCCCGTCATTCCTACAGTAATCTTAGTGTCTGATTTATATTTGGCGGTCGTTTTGAGTGATTCCAAATATACTGTATGAATAAGAATATGAATACCATTTTGTTTTTGTTTTTCATCTTCTTCCACATTTACTATAATGCCCATATAGTGCGCATCCGGATTTGTTAAACAAGAATAATATAACGCACATGATGTTTCTGCCTTTTTTGCGGCTTTAGACCGTTCGTTTATAATAGAAATGCCGTGGGGGTTTAACCACTTATCATACAATAATTGTGTTTGACTAGTGGATTTACTATCAGTAAACATGTTTTGTAGCAGCATCATATTTAACAAATCGACCAAACGTCGAATGGGACTTGTAATATGAGTGTATTCGGCGACTTCTAAACTGGCGTGACCGGTGCATGTCAGGTCATATGTGGCGGCGGAGCCGCCAACCAAATCAAAATCAAATTCAAATTGGTTGCCCAATAGTAATTTGTGTTGTTGGTTTCTGAAAATGCCTTTAATCCGGTTAGCCAATAGTAATTTCGCACAAGCCGCGTTCATATGTTTCATAAAACTGGCAACAATGGCGTGAGTATCTATGTTTAAATCCTCTGTCTCGGTTTGAAGGTTCGCATCTAAAGCCCGCGCGCATTTCCAATATAGATCTAAATTTGGTATGTCGACGTCTTCATATGCGTGGTTTTTACTTACACGAATTAAGCACGCTTCGGGTGGCCTGGATTCCAACAGGTCATAATTACCTGTTTTTGAACAGACGGTAAAAATGACGTCCATGCGGTATGCCGCGCGTAATTCGCCGGCTAATAGAGAACATGCGCCCTCCGATAATGTAGGAGGCAACATGGGCACTTTATGCCCTGCAGGCAAATAAACCGTTGTTACGCGATCAGTAATAGAGTCGAGCATGCCAAGCGAATCCAATACTATAGGCACATTAGCAATATATATCGATAGTGTTGTCGTGCCTACAAGGGGGTCATACAGAATACTCATAGCGTCGTCGACGTCTTTGCACCCGGGAGGGTCGACACTAATTATGTTTGACCGGTCTCGTAAATCTTGGATTTGGTATTTGGCTAATAGTGAAAGTGGGTCGAATAATGGTGTTTTGGCCTTTACCATTTTAGCCCATTTACTATAGCCAGTGCCATATAAGGTCCCACAATGCAATTTATATGTTTCGAATGCTTTGTAGTCGTCGACGTCGCCGATAGTTTCAAATAATTTATAGATTTGTATTGACGTGATTTCTTGATCGAGATTAGTGTTTGGGATTTCGATCAATACATATTTGTTTGAAATGGCTTTATTAAATGATGTTGGTATTTCGTAGGGTACTAAACATGTTGGAAATTGTTTATTATGTGGGATGCACTGATAGAGAAGACGACCTGAGGCCCGAAGGGTGGTGGGGCATGAGGCGACTATATGCCCACCTCGTCCATAGCTTTTGTTTCCTTCTAGCTTCAAAATGCCAGGAATAATAATTGTCTTGACTTCAGCGCAAGTATTCATACAGGATTAATATGCAAATTACTATTATACATAAAAAATATGTATATGGTTTGCTTTATTGGTTTCGTTTTATGTTCGAAGAATTCATCTACATCATAATATACCGCGATCAGTATATTATGACTCTGCTTTTATGGGGATTATTATTGTGTTTAATTATTTATGGCATTCATTACTATTTAAATGAATATGATAGTGTTCAAAATCAAACATATGATTTAGTCGATTTACGTATGCAAAAATATAAAAACGAAATAGAAAAGTTGGTTTTGGAAACAAAAGAAAAAGAAAAAGAAAAGGAAAAGGAAACAGAAACAGAAAATGCCTTTGAATTAGATGAAAATAGTAATAGTGATATGATGAATGATTTAATGCACTATATTGAAAATAAAAACAATATTAAAAATACTATTTAGTGTTTTTTGTAAGACTTATTTTTCTGTTGCTTTTGTTTTTTGTATGATTTACCACCTTTCTTTTGGTTTTTATGTTTTCTTGATCTACGTTTTTGCTTTTTAGATTTGCCTCCCATAGTAGAAGTAGAAGCAGTATCGATAGAAGTAGTCGCATGAATAGGAGTAGCATCAGGAGTAGCAGCAGGAGTAGCAGCAGGAGTAGCAGCAGGAGTAACAACAGGAGTAGCAGCAGGAGTAGCAGGAATAGGCACAGAATCAGACATTATAATTGTTATACAAAATACAGATATATTTTTGCTTATTTATCTAATATTTTTACAATATCACTATCAACATTGTTTATGAATATTTCCAGCGATTGAACATAATTCGCCGCCGAGCCATTTCCACGTAAAAAATCAATAATATCCAATACAAATTTTATGCGGTCTCCCGTCCAATATGTATACAACACGTTCATTGATTCGTCGCGATAGTAAGGCGTCAACAAATCCGCCTTAAATAACGTTTCATTATAGTAACCATCTAAGTAATTCTCTATTAGATTAATGTAATTATTCATACAAATTACTATTACTGGACTTTGTTTATATGTGATTTTGAGGGCATTCAACCCATCAATAGCCGCGCGAAATAAGGCCGTGATTTTCGGTGTTTTATCCACATAACGCATATTTAAAAAATGGCAACATGCTAAATGTATTGGATTATACAAATATTGTATTTCGGTTTTGTTTGTTCCATAGAGACTGCGCACTAGTCCTTGCCACATACCGGTTTCTTGAATATACATAACGTTTTTTGAAACACGGAATTTAGCGCCGGAAGTTTTATTGCTTATAATTGCAAGCTTCACTATTACTGTAAGAGGATCTAAAACATAATGATAAAGATTTGTGTCTGAACTAATATCGGGGATTTCTTCTGGCAACATATAATATGCAAAATAAAAACCAATTGTTTATTTACTATTTGAAGTCCAATAGTAAATAATTATGTGATCAATTTACGCCTTTGCACATTTAAAACGCCGACCATTTTGGTCCAAGGATATCGCTTTGCGATATCCAGACCGGTTAGGCGCCAAGGCGCCTTTACGGCGCATAAATGAGAGTAGGCAACTGTCACTTTGCAACTGATAAATTTCCTTTATATCCAGAATAGCTCACCTACGGTAAGCTATTGGGTTATATATCGGCACTTTAAAAGTGCAAAGATTTAAAAAACGCTAAACGGGCTCACATAATCCTGTTTTTTTGTTACGATGAGTGCCTTTAGGACAGCGTTTTTTGACGGACTTAGGCATCGATGATGATAACGATTTGTTTCCTACATTCGATGTAGACTCGCATAATCCTGTTTTCTTGTTGCGACGGGTACCCTTAGGGCAACGTTTTTCGACAGATTTGTTTGATGGCATTTTTTTCTGAAATGCTACATTTTCGATAGGTTTTTGATATTCCTCAATGGTCATTACTATCGGGGGTGTTTTTGTAATTGAGTAAAATGATTTTTTTTCTTTTTCGGCTTCTTTCTCTTTTTCGGCTTCTTTCTCTTTTTCGGCTTCTTTCTCTTTTTCGGCTTCTTTCTCTTTTTCGGCTTCTTTCTTTTCTTTATCTTGCGCCTCCACAATAGCCTTTATGACAGGTTCCACCGATTTCCGATATGGTTCATACACAGTTTTTTGATAGTGAAAAATCGGCAATTTACGTACTACATATTTGGGATTCGTTTTTATTATTTCTAGCCAATTTTCACCTTTTTCATCAATCGGATTTTTGATAATATCTAAATGTTTAAATTTAGTTTCGTTAAAGTGAAAAACGGCTACGTCTTCGGGGCGCATCTCATATGATGGCAATCGCAATGTATGATAGTGCGACAAATTATATTGCACCGGCATATTATAGTGAACTCGATTTACATATTCAAATAATGACTCATTTGGATATTTGCAATTATTTGCCACTATATCGTGTATAGCCACCTTGTATTTTTCAAACAGGGCAGTATTCGGTTCTATTAGCATCACACCGCCATTTAATCGTCCCAAATCCCTACATGCATGTAGTACCTTTTGTGGATCATTTTCAACACGATCATGTTTATTATAGCGACGCGGTTGTAAATGGTATGTGAGAATAGACGGCGCGCGTAAATTAAAGATGGAATCGATACTTCGCATAAGTACCATGTCTGACTCTATAATACAGATTTTCGTATATTCAGTTAGCGTATATGCAAAAATAAAATCACATGTGCGTAATGTGTTGAAATTACTATAGCCACTTTCGAAATCGACTTTATATGTGATACCGGTATCATCGATAGGAATGGTGCGGGTTACTATTTTGGCGGCGGCATCGGCGAAGGATTTTGGTGTATCGGCTACCGTATACATATAGATAATATCATGCCGAGTATATTTACGCAACATGTGAAAAAAATAAAGCTCTAATTCTAAATACACAGGATTGCTGCCAAAATGAATAACGACGTATGCATATTTATTTTGTGGTTTCATTCATATACTATGTATGAGGAAGAAAAAACAAAATTAGCGGTGTATTCTTAATATTTACTACGCTTTGATCTTGTAAAATATTTATGTGTGGGTTCTTCGAATTGAATTGAATTATTATTTTCTGTATAATCTTCATCGGTAGGGTCGTCATCTTCTTCATCGTCTTTATCATCGTCTTTATTATCGTCTTCATCATCGTCTTCGTCATCGTCTTCATCATCGTCTTCATCATCGTCTTCAACATCATATATAACATTATCGGTATCGACACTATCGACACTATCGATACTATCGACACTATCGATACTATCGACACCATCGACAATATCAATAATAATAGGATCATTATTATTATGTTTGACAGGTTTTTCATTGGGATCCCACCAAGTACCATCCATTAAATTATATAATGCATATGCATCGAAAATAGACAAATAAAAGAATTCACGTCTAGGATGAACACGTAATCCGGATCTTTCTAATAAATTATGTAATTGTTGTTCTTTTTCTCTGGGATTATTTACTTTCTTTGCAAATTCTATTTGATACATAGTAGGAGGACGCCAAGTATCAGATAAATTTGCCTCTTTAAGACGAACTAAAGGAGAACGAATAGTTATGCCGCATTTAAGAATACCGGGCATAGAGGGATTTGATAAACAGTAAATATAACCTTTATTGGAGGGCATTATTAAACGAAAATGTCGAATGATTAATTATTTGTTATTTAACTTAACAAAAACAGGGTGTATGATCAATTTTTTAGAAAAAATTATTAGCGTGGGGTTTTTATGGCTGCACGACGACTTAAAGCGCGACGATTTACAATAGTTGATGCTCCAACACCAGATCCTGGAGTATATCTGTTTTCTAATATATGAGGTTGATTTGCAATAGTGGCAAACGGAAATACGCGGCCGACTCCCGCTCCTTTTCTTGAATGTAAAAAAAATGTCATTTGGGTTATATATTGCTTAAATATAATAAGTGTGTGTGTAAAACACTTATTATTGAGGTTTTATTTAAAAAAACATAATGACTGTAACCATTTACTGTTTCTAAGGCATCGAAGATGCCGACTGTAAACATGAGCGACTATGTCGTCTATTGCTTCCAATGTTTACCACAATCCACACACGAAATAAAGATAGTCGACGGTTCATCTGCCGATCTCGTCTGTAGCTCATAATATGTGCATTTTCGTGACTTGCATTTCTTACAAACAAACATATCAGTCATTGCCTCCACATTTGTCGAAAATTTGGCCGCATCTCGTCGCATTTTCCGTTCAATCATTTCTTTCCAATGACCCGGATTCATTTCTTGATGTGTCATAAAAGCCAATGTTTTTGCCGATATTTCATGCTCTTTAATCATCGCCAATAAATCCGGATTTTGCAGATTTGTATAGATGGTTCGCAGCCTATTTATGTAGAGAGTAACAAAGCCCGGATTTTCCCATTTTTTCACTAATTTGATTTTGCCGGCTTCTTGAATGGCATAATTGAAAACGCCGATTTCGAGATTAGTGGCGTATTTGGGATCGGCAATCACTATATCAGTGCCAAGTATGTCGCTAATTTTAGTGCATACATTGACGCGAAACGCCGCAGGATCAGTAATTTGATTATTAAATGACATAAGTTGTATATTAAAGTTTAGATTTGTTTATGTATTTTATATAAACAAAAGAAAGAATAAAATCAATTTTTAATGATGCGATTCCATTTTTTGTATGTACATTTGATCACCAAATACACCCAATTTATTTATTTTTTTATGATATCCATGTATGAATCCATCAATTCCCCGTTGAGTCATATCAGGACCGCCCCAAGTATAATCATCAAAAATCATAACACCATATTTTTTTAATTTGCGAAATCCGAGCACCGCATCTTCTAACACATATTCGGGTTCATGATTGCCATCAATATAAATAATATCAAAAAACTCATCTTCGAATTTGGGTAATTCTATATGACTATATCCTCGAATTGTACGTATTTTTTGTTTTTCTGGAAAACTTTCTAAATTTTTTAAAAATGTATTATAATTTACATCTTGTTGTGTTTTATATTCGGGATAATCTCCATAGTCAAGCCAGGGGTCAATACAATATAATTCACTTTCTGGATTTGAAGCATATGTATTTGCTACGGAAAAAAGATTGGCACCATGAAAAGTTCCGATTTCTAAATATTTAATTGGTTTTTTTGCATACAATTCAATAGGTAAAAAACTTTGCCAATAGTTAGCTAATCGAAATTTAACTCCATCATATTCTTTATGTAGTAGCTCAGACATTATTATAAATTATATATTATATATTTTTTATATTGTTATTAATTTAACCTCTATTTTAAACAATCAATTCCAAATCTGCAAATCGCCAATATTCGCACCCTCCACTTGGCAATGGTCTTCGCAAAATAAAGGGGATTTTTCGCTCTTCATATTCTTTAAGTGCAATTAAATAGCCGTCGATGATTTCTTCGTCGACTGTGACCATTGGACTAGCACCAGCATTGATTTGTTTGGCTCGCTCACCTAAAACACGAGCTTTTTCGAATTTGGTAATAAAGGGTTGTGTGCGATGTAGTGGATCAACAATATTACCGTCTTCATCGCGAACAATACGACACATGGCCTCGACTTCGTGGTGATTATGCATAATTAGTTCAGGATGATGTTTTTGAATTACATTGTTTTTCATTTCGTTATTGAATTTTTGTAAATAATTGGTGTCGTCATCTTCGTCTTCATCTTCGTCATAATCACTGTCGTCGTCAACATCTTCTAAACCCATGGCTTTGCGAATTTTACGTTCTTCTTCAGTGGAAGGGAGAATACCATATTTGTCATCGTCTTCTTCGGTAGAAGTACGTAATGCATATTTATCATCATCATTGTCGGAATCGTCATCAATGTCGTCGGCGTCAGATTCATCGTCGTCATCATTGTCTGATTCATCGTCATCATCCGGTTCATCGACATCATCGTCTCCTAAAATTTTAATTTTGGGTTTTGATTTAGACTTAGATTTAGATTTAATAATTCCAACATCGGAATCTGTATCGGAATTATCAGAACCGGATAGTGAATCGTTGTCGTCGTCTTCGTATTTGGACATATTGTAGGATATAATTTGTATATTATAAGTGTTTAAGTTTTCTTATAAATAGTATTTGTGAAATTGCGTATTTGTGTATTTTTTATGAATATACATAAATAATTAATGGGTCTTTCAATTTTTTAAGGGGGCGGAGCCCCCAAGGTCGCAACTTCGTTGCGACCTCCCGAAGGGAGGCTGGAAGCCAACGTAGTTGGCTTCTGTTGCCCCTTAGGATATGCCTCGAAGGGCAACATGGGGCATCTACGATGCCCGTCCCCTCCTTTACCTCGCGAATACTAAAGTATTCGCTCGGAGTGCTATATATATTTAATTTTTAAGGGAACTATGTAAAAATATCCAAAAAAATATAATATAATAAAATTGATTAAATATATATTGTTTTTTATTATGATATATCGTAAATAAACAATATATTACAAATGAATAATATTTCGTATAAATTTGATCAGGAGAAGGCAAGATTAATAGAATTAAGTGAGATAAAAGATAATCTCACAGGTAAAACTGACATGGAGAAGTTATGTTATTATGAAAATAAACATATTGAAAATTTAATTAAAATGTCAGATGAAGGGGTATCAAAAACAGGAACTGAATGGAGGTTACGTTGCAGTTCAAGTATTGCTCGTATAGATTATTACAGAAATAAAATGGGGTTGTGTGATTATGTAACTTCAATAGTTCAAAATGATGACCTTAAATTTAGATTTATATAGAATAGCTTATGACCGCATAAAGTGATGATGCAATATATAATTAAGGTCTAAAGTCAAATCGAGCTTCTGTATGTTTTTTTTGTGATTCTCGTATTTAAACGCACCGAAATCGTAGCCACGATTCTACTTATTTCAAAAAACACTATCTAAAATGATTTATTTTAGTCTTGGTGGTACGTTTAAATAATTTTATATAATTGGCTCTAAGAATTTTGCTTCGCAAAATTCTCACTGCTGTTGCGCTAGCTCTCACAAATAAAACAATAATAATTATATTGTAATTAAAAAAAGAAAAACAAAAAAAAAGAGGAAGGATCATAAGGAAACCTTAGGTTTCCTTACTTATTTGTGATCATCTGTCTTCCACACCGTATCACATGCCTCACATATATACAAATGCTTCATAGAATCATCATCATATCTTAAATAAATCACACAGGATTTTGTGTCTGATACATTTGTTCCACAATCCACATTCGGACATTTCATATTATACAATCTAGGCAATGTAGGATCTAACTTCGTATATTTATTTATCATATGGTTAAATTTTTGTTCACTCTTCTTATATTCTGTTTTAAGAACAACTACTCCCTCTTCCGCTAATTGTTCATCTTTATGACCACAATGTCTACAATAATACACTAATTGATCCGCATTTGTATTATCAATCGAAATATAATACATGTTATCGCATTTAATACAAAACTTCATTGTTAATATATAATGTTGGTATAAGTTGTTTTAATTTTATGTTATTTTATCTTTATGTATGTTGTTTTTAATTTGTGGATTGTTTATAAAGTCAATTTTAAAGGGAACCAAGGTTCCCTTTGGATCCCTCCTTTTGTTTTGTACTTACTTATGATTTCTTTCCTTTGGATCCCTCCTTTTGTTTTGTACTTACTTATGATTTCTTTCTTTTGGATACCTCCTTTTTATTTTTTCTCTTAGAACAAGTGCATTCGCTCAGAGTTAAAAGATTTTAATAACTTTCTTTATAAGCAAAAAAAACATATAATTACTATGTATATTTACTTTTTCTAATTAGATGCAAAATACTCGATTTTTTCTTTAATTTCCGCAACCGATGCACATTTTATCGATACTTTCATTTTTTCAAAAGGATCCCACATTTCTAATTCACGTTTACTTCCATAATTCAATAATGCTTTACATAATTCAATGTTAATATATTTTGAAAATTCCGCAATATGTTTTTTATATTCATTAAACAGTTCAATTATTATTTTCACTACTTCAATATATTTGTCTAAGTGTTTGTGTAAATTCATAAAGAACTCTTTATTTTTTTCATATTCTGACTGTTCAAAATAATGTGATTGTGTGTGTCTAAAATATTTTAATTTATCAAATTGATATGATATTACTTTATTTGCAAAATTGTTCATAATTTGTTTACCACCAATTACAAAAGCATTGTATATATCACAAAACGCACGATCTTGATTTTGCTTTGAAGATTGACGAAACAAAGTATTGCCAAGTTCTTCTTTGGTATACTTGCCTAAAATATAATTACACATCACATCTTTAAAATCTTCTTCAATGCTTTCTGGTGTTAGTGCATTCATATCTTCCCGATTGACATCATCAATATGTAATACAAATCGATTAAACTCGATTATCATATTAAAATGTGATTCAACATCAATACTATTTGAAATAAGGGGTTCCAATACTTCCTTATATGTAGTGTTTCTAAAATTTATAATATCATCGTATTTACACTCACTATAACGATCATATCTTTTTTTAGTTTCTGACGATATGTTTGAATCTAATCTACACAAGTATTTACAAAATTTATTTACATATTTTATGTATGCATTAATTGGATTAAAACTAATAATTGCATTATTTACGTTGTCATTATCGTCACATCTATGTATTCGGTTTAATCCATGTTCTCGCATCCATTCAAAATAATGCGGATTATGAATCGATTTTGTCTCAATTGCACCGGTTTTCCAACTAAAAGCGGTTTTACATTTAACACACCACATTTGATCACATCCGTCGATTTTTGAAATGCGTTCGCCACATGATGGGCATGGTCGCGTATCTTGACGAATGGCGGTTGCTGTTGCAACAGAGTCCGGATTACATGTGTGATTTTCACCCTTCAATTCTAAACAATGATTGCATGTATAATTATTACACAAATCGCATTTATATGCGTGTGATAACATACCGTTACAATTTGGTGATTGACAAGGCATAATAAATTTGCGAGTATTTGTCGATGATGCTGATGACGATGATTGATTAATATATGTATATAATGCGTCTAAATTATAGCGTTCTGAATCTAAATTGGCTATTTGAGTTTGTAAATTGTAGACTTGTGATTTTAATTTGCTTAGTTGTGATTTTAAATCTTTAACTTCTATAGTAATTTCATTTTTGCGTTTTCGATTGATTGCTGCTTGTATAAATTCTTCTTTTCGAGCCATGGCCCTTTCAACAATTAATTGTTTTTGATGGACTTTATATTCGTTTTTCATAAAGGTTGGATTTAATGCTGTATTTGTAAATTCCGCGGTCCATTTATTATGACATTTCATACAATGTGGTTCATGTGTTGATCCAATTAAATAGGTTCGCACACATTGTTTGCAGGCACTATAATTGCATTCACTATAGTGACATATTATTTCTGTGTTTAGACTTTTATTGTAATCTGATATGCAAATTGGACAAGTCATTTTTAAAATTATTATTTCTTTTTAATATATAGAATTTTTATCTTTTGGTAAAATTAAAAATGTATATAATCAATTTTTAAGGAAACCGAAGGATGCGGGAATCTTCGATTCCCCACTTGCACCTCCTCCCTTCGGGTAGAGGTGCTATCCGAAGGTTTCCTTAAGGGGATCCTAAGGGGGCAACAGAAGCCCCCCTTAAAATATGTATTCACATATTATAAGTTAAGGCATAATAATATAAAAATGGAAACTCCGAAATTAAATTTGGTGTTTGACATAGATGAGACTTTATTGCACAGCATATTAGACAAAAATAAAATGTTTGAATTCTTATTCTCTCAACAATCAAAATCAAATCATATATATGAACATTGTCCATCTCCTACTCGGGATTTTATTATTGTATTTCGCCCTGGATTGCGCCAATTTTTCGCATTTCTAGAAAAAAATAAAGACAAAATTAATGTAGGACTATGGACATATGGTAGTAAAGAATATGCCGAATTGATTCGCGACTGTTTGTCACACACATTTGGTAATGCTGTACCTTTGAATTTTGTTTACTCTGTTAGCGAAATCGAAGATGATTTACATTCTGGACGCAGTGAAAAAGATTTACGACGTGTGTATGAATCAGTACATAATGCTAATCATTTAAATACTATATTAATTGATAATCGTGCTGCTAATATTTATCATGATATCAATTATCAAAATGGTTATATAGTGGAATCATTTCTTCCATTAAATCCTTATTATGATGTCACACATGATTTTATGTTTTTAGAAATTGAATATATTTGTAATGCCTTTTTTAATGGATGGTATCGACTTAATTCTGATGAACCGATTTTTTCTGTAAATAATGTGCGACTATTGCGACTTGACGACGGTCATCATTTATATAATGTTAAGGATAGTGAAGAAAAACACATATTAAGCTCCATGCGTGTAGATGAAGATATCGATTTTAAACGAATTCATTTTACTAAGGTAGAGTGGCAAAACAAAAATAACACAAAGTATCGCAAAAAAAAACGCAAAATGATAACCATGAATCCGATGCGGAATAGACGTATTCGTATAAATAAAACAAAACGAATTACAAGAAAAAGGACATTATAGTAAAACGGTTATATAAAATGGGAAATGGCAATTCAACTAATATGAGAAATTACATAGTAAATTTCGATAATGTAAATCAAATAATAGCGTCTGGACATACTATTATACATATTATGCCACCTGATCAAGAGACATGTTTAATAAAAAACACGCTGACTGCAAATAAAGAAATCGAGGTTATTAATCAGTTTATTGAACAAAAGCAATTTAATAAAACAATATTGATTTATGGTAAAAATATGGGTGATTATAATGTGATTTTGCAACGGCATAATCAAATACGAAATTTGGGATTTACACAGGTTTATATTTATTTGGGTGGTTTATTTGAATGGTTACTATTACAGGAATTATATGGCGCAGTGAATTTTCCTACATCAGTGCCGTTTAAAGGCAATTTGTTAGATTATAAAATACCGCAAAATGATTTTGTTTAGGAAATTATTTTTCCGGGTTTTGCAGTAAACACAGATGTAAGGAGAGTAAAAAAATATATATTGATTATTAAATCAATATGTGTTTAATGTAATTTATAAACATCTACTATGTATATAAATACTTGGATATGTCACAAAAAAGTACAACAATAAATAATGTGGTTCGTGACTCCAATTATCTATCAACCATATTTAAACAAATTCTAGAAAATGGTTTGGATATATTTGGAGGAACCGGTGGCACATTTGATGGTACTGTTACTATGAATTTGATTCCTAGTGGAACTGGACCCATCGATATCGGTACTCCTACCGAGTACTTTAATGCGATTTATGGCAATGAATTGCATTCTATCGGCGGTACACTATATATTGGTGATGTGCCCATTACTGCAAATTTGGGGCGAATTTCGTTACCCGCCGGATCTACTATTGGCGGTGTAAATCCCGGTACTATAGTAATTGCGGGGGCACTCGCTAGTGTAAATGATTTGCCATCTACTAATGATGTAGGACAAGGTTATATTATTGGAACACATTTATGGGTATCTATAGTTGCAAATGCACAATATAGTTTGGGACAATGGGCAGATGTGGGTGAAGTAAAAGGTCCTCGAGGTGATGATGGTCCGACTGGTATTCAAGGTCCAATTGGTGACACCGGTTATACCGGTTATACTGGACCTACTGGAGATACCGGCTATACTGGTGATACCGGCTATACCGGCTATACTGGTCATACAGGCTATACTGGCTATACTGGTCATACAGGCTATACTGGTCATACAGGCTATACTGGCCCACAAGGAATACAAGGAATTCAAGGTCCGATTGGTTTAACTGGATATACTGGTCCGCGTGGATTACCTGGAATTATGGGAATGACTGGACCAACTGGTTTAACTGGACCGCAAGGTATTCAAGGTTCTATGGGACCACAAGGCAATCCCGGTCCTCAGGGTATTCAGGGGTTAACCGGTTATACTGGTTGGACTGGACCTACTGGTAAAGGCGATACTGGCGATACTGGACCGACTGGCGACACCGGTTATACAGGTTGGACTGGTCCTACAGGAATTACTGGATCGACTGGTATGACTGGATCAACGGGACCACAAGGTCTGCGTGGGTTTTCTGTGACTGGTCCCACAGGAATGATTGGACCTCAAGGTATTCAAGGTTTAACTGGATATACCGGCTGGACTGGATATACCGGCTGGACTGGACCTACTGGCATGACTGGACCTAGAGGTCTTGTTGGACAAGTTGGCGCCATTGGTGCTACCGGATCTATTGGTGCAACTGGTTATACTGGACCCACTGGTGTAACTGGTTATACTGGACCCACTGGAAAAGGCGATACTGGTGATGCTGGTCCGACTGGTCCACGTGGATTAGTTGGACAAGATGGTTTGATTGGTCCTACCGGTTCTACAGGAAAGGGTGATACAGGTTATACTGGCTATACTGGGTATACTGGTTATACCGGCTGGACTGGACCTGCCGGAACTGCGGCTAATACTGGCGCAACTGGTTATACTGGACCTACTGGTTATGGTAGTACAGGCTATACTGGATCTACTGGTATGGCCGGCATTGCTGGAACTGCTGTTAATACAGGTGCTACTGGACCTACTGGCTCTATTGGTTTTACCGGTGCTACAGGCCCTACTGGAAGAACTGGTTCTACTGGTGCAACTGGGTCTACTGGTTCTACCGGAGAAACTGGTCCTACCGGAACAACTGGCTCGACTGGTCCTACAGGAACAACTGGGCCTACTGGAAGAACTGGTTCTACCGGTCCTACTGGTAAAGGTGATACTGGTTATACTGGACCTATTGGTTATACAGGATATACTGGCTATACTGGCTATACGGGTTATACTGGTCATACAGGGCCAATTGGTCCTACTGGCTATACTGGCCCTCAAGGTCTTCCTGGAACCGCCGCGAATACCGGTGCAACTGGTCAGTTTAGTGGTGTGTTAATGGAAGATTTGTTGCCATACACTTATGATACAGTTAATATCGGCGCCACTGGCAACAATTTCAATAATTTGTGGGTGAAAAATCTGTATAATACAAGTAATGTTATGTATTTGGGTAACACCACTATTACTAATAGTAATGGTCATATTGCATTGCCCGCCGGTTCTACTATTGGAGGTGTTATTCCCGGCACATTTCGTATTTTAGATCAATTGTCGTCGCCTACATTGTTACCGACTGTTAATGTGCCCGGTGATGCTTATGTTGTAGGAACTTCTGCTATGTATATTTCTCTTACAATTAATGCGGATTATAATCAAGACCCCACCACTTGGGCCAATATTGGTAATATTCGCGGTCCTCAAGGTGATATGGGTTTGCCAGGTGAACGCGGTGCCATTGGTCCTACTGGTCCTTCGCTTTATTGGACGTCCACCACTTTGACCGGTGCCACTGGAACAAGCAACGGCATTTACAATGGAATTATTACTAATAATAATCCGGGTGATATAATGGTGATCGGTAATAGTTTATTACAAGGTTCGCTGGCGGTTCTAAAAGACACGAATGTTTATGCTAATTTATATGTGAAAGGCGTTATTAATAATACGGATTTGACCTCGAAACTGGCGTTAAAAGCGCCATTGGATTCTCCTGCACTATCCGGCATTCCTACTTCTACTACAGCCAATGTAGGAACAAACACCACACAAATTGCGACTACTGCGTTTGTGAGGGGTGAAATTAGTGCTTTGATTGGAGGAGCGCCTTCGGCGCTCGATACACTGAATGAGTTGGCCACCGCTCTCGGCAATGATGCTTCTTATGCCACCTCCATTACAAATGCTTTGGCGTTAAAAGCGCCATTGGCGTCGCCTTCATTTACTGGTACTATTTTAAGTAGTGGAAATGTGCATATAGTCGGCACGACCTCACTGGATTCTACATTATATGTAGGCGGCAATGCATCGTTTAATTCAAACATACACATTGGTGGTAATACTATGTTAGATAATAATTTGTATGTGAATGGATCGACTGTTTTGGTTGGTGATGCTTCGCTTAATCAGGCGCTAAATGTTGGTGGAATTACTACAATTAAAAATGCGGTTCGTGTTAGCGGAGATGCATCGTTTAATCAGCGCATTTCTGTTGGTGGGGACGCGTCTTTAAATCAGCGTGTTACTATCGGTAATACATTAAGTGTTGGGGGTGTAACTACGTTATTAGGTAAAACAAGTATTGGTGGCGATGTGTCTTTAAATAGTCGACTTGAAGTTGCCGGCAATTCTTTGTTGCAGGGTGCAATTTCTGTAGGTTCCAATATAGTACCAACCGGTAATTTAACATCTGATTTGGGATCAGCCACTAATTGGTTCAGTAATTTGTATGCCGACCATATTTTTTGTGGTGCTAATTCAATTACTATTGGGGGTGCTCTTATTACAGGAACTGCTGATCAATCGGTTGCCTTACCCGGTAATACAGTAATTACTGGTGAATTCAGTGTTGGTGGCGATGTGTCTTTTGGAGCAAATTTGACTATTGGCGCAAATATTAGTGCGTATGGCAATGCCACTATTAGTAATAAATTGGCCGTTGGTGCAGATACGTCATTAAATGCGAATTTGGTGGTCGGCGGCAATACACGCATCAATAAAGATGTACTTATTATTGGCGTTACTCATGGTCAAGGTGCAGCCACATTCGATTCTACATTATATGTAGGAAACGACGCATCTATTAATGGTCGTACATTGTTAAATGGCGATGTATCACTTAATCAGAAGCTATATGTTGGAGGTGCAACTACATTAAATGGTGTAACTACGTTAGCATCCAGCATTTCGGTTGGTTCGGATGCATCATTAAATGCGAATTTGACAGTCGGTGGTAATACTGTACTTAATCGCAAATTAACTGTAGGAAATGACTCGTCTTTTAATGCAAATGTCTCTATTGGCGGTGCAATTCATGTTGTCGGAAATACCACATTAGACGCGAATTTGTTAGTATCAGGTACAACTAATATTGTCGGTGATGTCTCGCTTAATCAGGGTCTTCGTGTTGGAGGTCAAACAATAATTATGTCTGATTCTTCTTTTAATGCGAATTTGACGGTTGGTGGTAATGCCGTAATTAATAAAAATGCACATATAGTTGGCTCTGCAACATTGGACTCTACATTATATGTAGGCAGCGATGCGTCAGTTAATCAACGTCTATATGTTGGGGGTGCAACCAGTTTGGGTTCGTCATTAACTGTTGGAGGTGATGCATCACTAAACACGGAAGCCAATATTGGCGGTAATTTGCATGTTAATAAAAGTCTTACTATTGACGGTAATACACATTTGATTGGCGCTACTATAGTGGATGCCACATTAATTGTTGGAAAAGACGTGTCGTTTAACGCCAATGCCTGCATTGGTGGTAATGCAGTTATCAATGGGGGTGCGCATATTATTGGTGCTGCGATATTAGACTCTACATTATATGTAGGTAGCGATGCATCAATTAATCAGAGACTCTTTGTTGGGGGTGATGCTTCATTAAATACAGAAGCTAATATTGGCGGTAATTTGCGTGTAGGAAAAAGTCTTACTATTGACGGTAATACACATTTAATTGGCCCTGCTATAATAGACGCCGCCTTAACTGTTTATTCGGATGTGTCTTTTAACGCAAATGCCTCTATTGGTGGAAATACACGGTTAGACCGCACTTTATATGTTGGTGGTGTGATAAGCGTTGGAGGCGATGCATCGCTTAATCAACAACTTAGTGTTGGAGGTAATACACTAATTAATCAACACTTAATTGTTGTTGGTGATGTTTCTTTAAACCGCGATTTACATATTGGTGGTAATACTATAGTAAATGGTAATTTTCATACAGTAAATAATGCTACCATTGATGCCAAATTGAATGTAGGATCTGATGTGTCTTTTGGTTCTAATTTATTTGTTGGAGGCGTATCTACTTTAAATGGTATAATAAGTGTTAGTGGCGATGCTTCGTTTGGCAGCAATATATATATTGTTGGAAACGCCTCTATTGGTGGTGTTGTAAATATGAATGGTAAGTTGAATGTCGAAGGTGACGTGTCTTTTGGATCGAATTTGGTGGTTGACAATGATGTCACTATCAACAATATTTTGTATGTGAATGATATTCGTTCTAGTTCATTAAATGTTTCTGGACCTGTTGCTAACCTAAATGTGTCGAATTTGAATGTAACTGACAAGGCGATTTTAATTAACCGAGGAGGATTTGGTTCTTCTGGTTCCGGCATTGAAGTTGAATCGTACGGCGACGTGGTGTCATACATCAAATTGAATGCTCAAGGTAAATGGACTATTTTCAATGAAAATGATTTGCAAGCTGACGAATTGGTTACTAAAGCACGAATGGATCGTACAGATGCGTCTGTTAACAATTTTACTGCGAGTTCAAGTGCGATTTACTATGATACTTTCACACAGACCTCTTATATTTATGATAATGTGGTGTTGTCGAATGCTTCGAAAGAAACTTATGTTCTTGGAAATGCAACGATGTCTAAAAATTTAACTGTTAGTGCAAATACAAATATTAGTGGTAATGCGGCCATAAATCACGATTTGCATGTATATGGCAATGCTATTGTTGATGGTGTAATTACAATGGTTGGTGATGTATCGATGAATTCTAATATTAATGTAGGACAAAATGCCATTATTGGAGGACAAACTACTATGAATGGCAAATCCATTTTTAATGCGGATGCTTCATTAAATGCTAACATTCATGTAGGAAAGAATGCCATAGTGGATGGCACTATCGAGGTTGTGCAAAACAGTAAATTTGACGCTAATTTATTTGTTTTGGGCGATGCATCGTTAAATGCCGATATGAATGTAGGAGGCAATGTTATAATTAATCAGTCACTTCATACAGTTGGCAATGCCACTATAGATAGTATTTTAATTGTTGGCTCTGATGCTTCATTAAATGCCAACATTCATGTAGGACAAAACGCCATTATCGATGGGTCTCTTCATACAGTTGGTAATTCCACTATTGATAGTATTTTAATTGTTGGCTCTGATGCTTCATTAAATGCCAACATTCATGTAGGACAAAACGTGATTATCGATGGGTCTCTTCATACAGTTGGTAATTCCACTATTGATGGTATTTTAATTGTTAGCTCTGATGCTTCCTTAAATTCTAATATTTATGTAGGAAAAAATGCCATTATTGATGGATCCCTTTATACAGTTGGTAATTCCACTATTGATGGTATTTTAATTGTTAGCTCTGATGCTTCATTAAATTCCAACATTTATGTAGGACAAAACGCCATTATCGATGGATCCCTTCATACAGTTGGTAATTCCACTATTGATGGTATTTTAATTGTTGGTTCCGATGCTTCATTAAATGCCAACATTTATGTAGGACAAAACGCCATTATCGATGGGTCTCTTCATACAGTTGGTAATTCCACTATTGATGGTATTTTAATTGTTGGCTCTGATGCTTCATTAAATTCTAATTTATTTGTGAATGGGGTTGCAACATTTAATAATGCGGCTATATTTAATGGTTCTACGGCACTATCTGGAGATGTTTCTATTAATACAGATTTGCATGTGGGTGGCAATACATTGTTAAATAAATCTTTAATAGTGGACGGTGTAACAACGTTATTCGGAGATGCATCATTAAATTCCAACATTCATGTTGGAAAAAATACCGTTATTGATGGGTCCCTTTATACAGTTGGTACAATTACTATCGGAGGTGATGTATCATTGAATTCCAACATTCATGTAGGAAAAAATGTAATAGTGGACGGATTAACTTCGTTAGTCGGCGACGTGTTATTGTCAAACAAATTATATGTATCCAAAGATGCCTCTTTTGGATCAAATATACATGTTGTTGGAAATGCGCTCATTAATCAACTTGAAGTTGCCAATAGTACTGAGTTAAATTCTACATTAAATGTTCAAGGAATAACTACATTATTTGCAGATACTACTATGTATGCTAATGCATCTGTCAATGGCAACTTAGATGTAGATAAAAATGCGTTTATTACAGGTAATTTGGGTGTTCATGGTTCTACCACATTTAACGGCGTCGTTTATGGAAATAAATTAGTTATGAATGATGATGTGTCGCTGAATCATACATTGGATGTGTCTGGCATTGCTACTTTTTACAATGATGTAATTATTAATCGCACACTATATGTTGATGATATTCATTCTAATACATTAACTTTGGTTGGTAATGTCACTTATTTGAATGTGAGCAATTTGGATATTAGTGATAATACTATTTTGTTGAATAGAGGCGGCGTTACACCCGTTGGTGCCGGTATTGAAATTGAATCAAGTGGTAATGTTGTTGCATACATTAAAATCGACTATTTAAATAAATGGTCTATACAAAATCCAGGTGAAGCGGCAGATCAGATAGTAACTAAAACCCGAGTTGACCGCACTGATGTGTCTGTAAATGACATAGAATTACGTCTAACACAATATAGTTATGATGATATTCACTTTGTTTCTACTATCGACAAAAACGTAATATTGTCGGATGCAAGTGGTTATGTTATTATGCGCGGCGATGCATCGATAAATAGAGATTTGTATGTGGCCGGTCAAACACTATTGGCTGGTAATGCTGTGTTACAGTCGAATTTGATTACTGTAGGAAATGCCATAATACAGTCATCTATTGATGTAGCTGGAATTGCTGTCGTTGGTGGTGATGTTTCTATGGGCGGGAAGTTGATTGTCGGCACAGATGCTTCTGTGAATTCTGGATTAGTTGTTGGAGGAGATACGATAGTAAATGGAATATCGACATTAAATACTGTTATTGTTTTGGGTGATGCCTCATTGAATTCTAATTTGCGTGTTGGAAAGAATACTATAGTGGATGGCACTATCGAGGTTCTTCAAAACAGTAAATTTGACGCTAATTTATTTGTTTTACAAGACACTTCATTGAATGGTAAATTGTTTGTTTTTAATGATGCTTCAATGAATTCTAATTTGCACGTTGGAAAGAATACTATAGTGGACGGCACTATCGAGGTTCTTCAAAACAGTAAATTTGACGCTAATTTGATTGTTTTGCAAGACACTTCATTGAATGGTAAATTGTTTGTTTTTAATGATGCTTCAATGAATTCTAATTTGCATGTTGGAAATAATACTATAGTTGATGGTACAATTACTATTGGATCAGATACTTCATTGAATTCTAATTTGTATGTTGGAAAGAATACTATAGTGGACGGCACTATTGAGGTTCTTCAAAACAGTAAATTCGATTCTAATTTATTTGTTTTACAAGACACATCATTGAATGGTAAATTATACGTTTCTAATAATGCGTCTTTTAATTCTAATATTCATGTAGGACAAAACACCATTATTAATGGTACCCTTCATACTGTTGGTACAATTACTATTGAAGGCGATGCCTCTTTTAATTCTAATTTGCATGTTGGAAAGAATACTATAGTAAATGGTACTATCGAGGTTATTCAAAACAGTAAATTCGACGCTAATTTATTTGTTTTGGGTGATGCTTCAATGAATTCTAATTTGCATGTTGGAGGTAACACTATAGTAAATGGTACTATCGAGGTTCTTCAAAACAGTAAATTCGATGCTAATTTATTTGTTTTACAAGACACTTCCTTGAATGGTAAATTATATGTTTCTAATGATGCTTCAATGAATTCTAATTTGTATGTTGGAAAGAATACTATAGTAAATGGTACTATCGAGGTTATTCAAAACAGTAAATTTGACGCTAATTTATTTGTTTTGGGTGATGCTTCAATGAATTCTAATTTGCATGTTGGACAAAATACTATTATTGATGGTATTACAACATTAATTGGAGAAGTTACTATCAGGGGCGATGCTTCATTGAATGCAAATATTCATGTAGGAGCAAACACCACAATAGATAAATCACTATATGTCTATGAAACAACCGTTTTGAATGGCGATGTATCACTGAATTCGCAACTTTTTGTAAATGGAAATGCTACATTAAATGCCAATTTGATTTCACTCGGTGTCACCTCATATTTCGCAGGAGATGTCTCATTAAATAGTGGATTCGAAGTTTCCGGAAATACCGTGTTACATGGAACCGTTTTAATTGACTCGGATATAGTGCCAACCGGCAATTTAACATCGGATTTGGGTGCTCCGGATCATTGGTATGGTAATTTATATGCAAATACTATATTTTGTGGTGCTAATACTATTGTTGTTGGAAATGCAACTATTACATCTATTGATGATGCGGTATCACTCCCCGGCAACACTATTATCGGCGGTACATTTGGTGTAAATGGTGATGTGTCGTTTGGTTCAAATTTAATTGTCGGAGGTAATACACGCGTTAATCAAACACTATATGTGGTCGGAAACATATCGACTAATTCAAACATTAATATCGGAGACGAATTAGGTGTTACTGGAAATGCAAATCTTTATAAAAATCTGAATTTACTCGGTAATGCTTTTATGAGCGACAAATTATATGTTGGATATGATATTAGTGTTGGCAGAGATTTGTTTGTTAATAGCGGTGCTTATGTTTTGGGCGATGCCTCCATTAATTCCAACATTCATGTAGGAGGAAACGCGTTTATCGATGGGTTCCTTCATACAATTGGCAATGCCACTATCGATAACTGGCTAATCGTTAATGGTGTAACAACATTAATTTCAGATGCCTCATTAAATGCCAATTTATATGTTGGACAAGATGTTTCTATGGGTGCAAAACTTTACGTTCAAGGCTCGACAACAATGAATGGTCAAACTACATTGAATTCTAAATTAACTGTTGGAACCGATGCATCCATTAATGCAAATGTTTATGTTGGAAATAATTTGGTTGTTGCCGGTATCATTACCAATGGTAACTTAACTAGTGCACTTAACTTAAAAGCGCCATTGGAATCGCCTGCATTTACTGGAATTCCCACTTCTACTACAGCCAATGTAGGAACAAACACCACACAAATTGCGACTACTGCGTTTGTGAGGGGTGAAATTAGTGCTTTGGTTTCAGGAGCGCCTGCGGCGCTCGATACCCTTAATGAATTGGCCACCGCATTGGGCAACGATTCGTCTTTTGCTACTACAGTAACCAATTCATTGGCCGCAAAAGCGCCTTTGGCGGGTCCGTCATTTACAGGCACTATAGTATCCGCTGGCGACATTTCTGCTAATAAAGGAATTTCCGTTGCGACTGATTCATCTTTTAATGCTAATTTATTTGTGGGCCATAGTATTGGTGTTGGAAAAGTTGCTGGATTGGCTTATGCACTGGATCTGTCTGGTAGCATGAACTTAACAGGAAATATTTTTATGAATGGAACCCCATATGTTAGTTTTGACAACAATAGTGATTTGTCTTTGAATGCCAATTTATATGTTGGAAAAGACGCTTCTCTATTGGGTAATGTTTACATGTCGAAGAAATTGGGTGTTGGAAAAGTGGCAGATGCCAGTTATGGATTAGATGTAAGTGGAAATGTGAATATGACTGGTGGGTTGTTTGTGAATGGATTGCCTTATACTAGTTTTGACAACAATAGTGATTTGTCTTTGAATGCCAATTTATATGTTGGAAAAGACGCGTCATTCAGTGGTAATTTGTATATAGCGGGTAATTTGTTTTTGTCTTCTGGACAAGTACTGGGTTCAACAGGACCGACTGGTGCTGCCGGATCTTCTTCAAATACAGGCGCAACTGGACCAACAGGTCCTACTGGTATTCAGGGACCCATGGGAGATACCGGATACACGGGTATTCAAGGTCCTATGGGAGATACTGGTCCTACTGGTATTCAGGGACCCATGGGAGATACCGGATACACAGGTATTCAAGGTCCTATGGGAGATACTGGTCCTACTGGTATTCAGGGACCCATTGGTGATACGGGATACACAGGTATTCAAGGTCCTATGGGAGATACTGGTCCTACTGGTATTCAAGGACCCATTGGTGATACCGGATACACCGGTATTCAAGGTCCTATGGGAGATACTGGTCCTACTGGTATTCAAGGACCCATTGGTGATACCGGATACACCGGTATTCAAGGTCCTATGGGAGATACTGGTCCTACTGGTATTCAGGGACCCATTGGTGATACGGGATACACAGGTATTCAAGGTCCTATGGGAGATACTGGTCCTACTGGTATTCAGGGACCCATTGGTGATACGGGATACACAGGTATTCAAGGTCCTATGGGAGATACTGGTTATACCGGATATACGGGTATTCAAGGACCAACTGGCTATACTGGTGCAGATGGTTTATCTTCAAATACTGGTGCAACTGGCGCAACTGGTTATACTGGTTATACTGGTTCTATTGGACCCACTGGCTATACTGGTGCGGATGGTTTGTCTTCAAATACAGGTGCAACTGGCCCTACTGGTCCTACGGGATTGCAAGGACAAATTGGTGATACTGGTTATACCGGTTATACTGGTCCTACCGGATATACCGGATATACCGGACCCACTGGAATTCAAGGTCCCACTGGTATTGCCGGTTCTGCAACAAATACGGGTGCTACAGGCGCAACTGGACCAAGTCAATGGGTGAATTATGCAAGTGCAAGTTGGACTGGCATTAAATATACTGGTGATACAGTTGTTGTTGGAAATACATTAGTTGCTGGATCATCATATTTGAAACAAGAATTTAGTAGTACAAATGCTTATGTAACTGTTGTTGCGATGAATTCAACCGGACAATATCAGGCAAAAGTATTACGTGATCAAAATGTGAGCTATGAAACATTATATTATTCTACTAATTATGGTCAAACATTTACACAATCAACGACACCTGTATATGGATACTTTAGTACTTCTTGTAATAATTATCCTATTTCAACAAATGGACAGTATCATTTGGCGACTTTTAATAGTCCATTTGGTCAATATAATGACAAAAATATTGTTGGTTTATCATCTAATTATGGAAACTCATTTTCTGCTGTTTTTACTGATGTTAGTGGGTTGTATAATGAATTTCAATCGTTGAAATATAGTGTTATGTCCGCCAATGGTCAATATATAATTATATTTGGTTCAAGACGCGATGACACATACACGGTTGCAATGGATATTTTTTACTCCTCTAATTATGGTGTGTCATTTACTAAAATAACAGGTGTTTTAAATGGTTTTAGTGCAGGTCCACGCGTGGTTGGTACTTGTATGACGGCGGATGGATCAACTGCATATTTTTCAACAGAAGCAGGAACCATTTATAAATCAACGGATTATGGTGCTTCATGGTCATTAGTATATACAAATGCAAGCATTGGTAATTTTGGTGTAATGAAAATATCCGCAAATGGTCAGTATGTTGTCTTTTTTCAAAATCTATATTCTGCAATGATTGTTTCATCTAATTATGGTGCTTCTTTTGCATTGGATACAGCATGGCCTTATTACAATCAATTATGGGTTTGGAGTTTTACAATGTCCAGTGATGGTGCATATAGAACATTTACAACAGGTACTGATTATACAGATTTGAATGTGTATGAATCGTTTAATTATGGTGCGTCATGGACTTATACAACTGCAATTAGTAATAGTGTAATATACCGTCCTGGTCATGGCACTATGGCTGCCGTATCAGGCAATTATGGATTGGACCCTGAAAATGGATATCGGGTTTATGGTATTACAAATAATAATAATGGAGCTGTTCCATCTGTTACAACGCTACGACAAGATAAAAATAAAACATATAGTCAATTTGACGGTTCGTTGAATATTAGTGACTATTTGACTGTCGGCAAAACAGCCTTTATTACTGATATTTCACTATCGGGCAATTTATATATTACAGGAAATGTAATATCGGCCGGTTATAATAATTCGGGATATACTGGTTATACTGGCTATACAGGACCTACTGGTCCTACTGGCGTTGATGGATCTGCGACAAATACTGGCGCAACTGGTCCCACAGGAGCAACTGGTTATACCGGTTATACGGGACCTACAGGACAAACAGGACCTACTGGAATTCAAGGTCCAATTGGTAATACCGGATACACAGGATTACAAGGGCATACTGGCCCAACCGGATTGCAAGGTCCCATAGGTGATACTGGATACACTGGCGATACTGGTCCTCAGGGAAGTCAAGGTATACAAGGCGATACTGGTGATACTGGTCCTCAAGGCATTCAAGGTATACAAGGTGATACTGGATATACTGGTCCTCAAGGCATCCAAGGCATACAAGGTGATACTGGCTATACTGGTCCTCAAGGCATTAAAGGTGATACAGGAAATACTGGTCCCACTGGTATTCAAGGACCCACTGGCATTGCCGGGTCTGCAACGAATACTGGCGCCACTGGACCAACTGGGCCAAGTCAATGGGCGAATTATTCGAGTGCCAGTTGGACAGGCATCAAATATACTGGCGATGAAGTTGTTGTTGGAAATACATTAGTCGCGGGCGCAGCCTATTTGAAACAAGAATTCGGAAATACTAATGCTTATGTAACTGTTGTAGGAATGAACAGTACTGGGCAATATCAGGTAAAAGTAGTACGCGATACTGGTGTATTAAATAATGATGTTTTATATTATTCTACTAATTATGGGCAATCATTTACACAATCAACGACGCCTGTATATGGATATTTTAATACTTCTTGTAATAATTATCCTATTTCAACAAATGGCCAATATCATTTGGCAACTTTTAATAGTTCATTTGGTCAATATATTGATAAAGAAATTGTAGGGTTATCATCTGATTATGGAAACACATTTTCTGCTGTTTTCACCGATGTTAGTGGGTTATATAATGAATTTCAGTCGTTGAAAAACAGTGTAATGTCTGCCAATGGTCAATACATAATTATATTCGGTAGTCGTAGAGATAATACATACACGGTTGCAATGGATATTTTTTACTCTTCTAATTATGGAGCATCATTTACACAAATTACTGGATTATTAAATGGTTTTAGTGCAGGTCCACGTGTGGTTGGTACTTGTATGACGGCGGATGGATCAACTGCATATTTTTCAACAGAAGCAGGAACCATTTATAAAACAACGGATTATGGTGCTTCATGGTCATTAGTATATACAAATGCAAGCATTGGTAATTTCGGTGTAATGAAAATATCTGCAAATGGTCAATATGTTGTCTTTTTCCAAAATCTATATTCTGCAATGATTGTTTCATCTGATTATGGAGCATCTTTTGCATTAGATACAACATGGCCTTATTATAATCAATTATGGGTTTGGAGTTTTACAATGTCCAGTGATGGTGCATACAGAACATTTACAACAGGTACTGATTATACCGATTTGAATGTATATGAGTCGTTTAATTATGGTGCGTCGTGGACTTATACAACAGCAATTAGCAATAGTGTTATATATCGTCCTGGTCACGGAACTATGGCCGCTGTGTCGGGTAATTATGGATTGGATCCCGAAAATGGGTATCGCGTTTATGGTATTACAAATAATAATAATGGTGCAGTTCCATCTGTTACGATGCTAAGACAATCCAAACAGAAAACATATAGTCAATTTGACGGTTCGTTAAATATTAGTGACTATTTGACTGTTGGAAAGACTGCATTTATTACTGATATTTCTGTAACAGGCAATTTGGTTGTATCTGGCGCAATTACGTTGGCAAATACTTATTCCCCCGCGGCTCAATCACAACTAGGTTATATAATCGAATCATCCGGTAACATCGCGAATTATGTGTCTGACACAAATTCACAGCCCATTGCGGCATGGTCTACTTCTACGCCCACGACACTAACAAAAGGTTTGTGGATGGTAAATTATACTATTTATGCGACCGATTCGACGTCATACAATATTGGTAAGGTGCATGCCGGATTGTCTACAACCGCGTCAGGGGCTTATACTTGGAATGTTCGTGATGTATTACACAAAAGTCATGCGACTATTACTAATAGTGTTTCGCCATATGAATATAATGAAACCGTCACTGGAATCATAAATCAGAGTAGTGAGAGTGTGAGTTATACATTTGATGTTGTAAATACGGTGACGACAAATACTGTGGATTGGTCTTACACTATTAAAGCTGTGCGAATTGGATAAACGCGGATTATGTTATCTAAAGATAAAAATGCCGTTTAAATAAGGTTTTTATTATTATAAATAGTAATAAAAATCACGGTATTATTTTCCTAAATACTCATTGAACTCATTTAAATCAATTGTATGCACTGGATATGTAGGAAGTTTACCAGTTATTTTTGATTGTTGTTTATCAGCTTCAGTTAAAGCATATGCAAGCATATGTCTGTTATCACCTAAAAAAGAAATTTCATGTTTTGTTATTTTAATAAATTCTGGGTATTCCATTATTTTTGAACGGAGAAATATGTCATATACAAACCATGTAAACTCAACATTTACATTGTCGTTACGACTTATTAGATTCGATTTAACTATAATAGAAATTGGGCTTAGTAAGTTTTTTGTATTTTCAAACATGTGTTGTATACTGTTATTATCAATAACATTAATAATATTAGTATAAAAACAAATAGGTTGATTAAATTCAGTTGCAAAAAAAAACATCGAACGCATTCTAGTAACATTACGTGTATTAAAATTTACAGGTTGATTAAACTTTGATGAATAAGCAAACATATAAGTCATATCTGTAACGTTGCTTGTATCAAATGATTCTGGTAACGGCTGATTAAACAACGTTGCGTCAAAAAACATACCCTTCATATTTGTAACATTGCTTGTAGTTGTAAAATTTATTTTAAAATTTAAATGGGTCGAACAAAACATGTACGTCATATTAGTAACATTACTTGTGTCCCAATTTAATACTATTAAACCGTCATCATCAATTGGTTTAATTTCTTTAAATACATCTGACATATCAGTAATTTGACTTGTATTCCAATCACTAATATTACCATATTCATCTATTACTTTATTGCGTATTGTTATGTTTGTAAAATAATCTTTAACCGCTTGTTTTAATTTGTCTGTTGTTTTAAACGCTTTTAGTTGAGTAGGTAAAATCGCAGGAGCAGTATTATTTCTAAGAAGAACACCAACATTTTTGTTTGTGGCATATTGATTTCTAGGCATTCCTTTGGACGTATTAGATTTTGTTGGTGTGCGTATGTTTGTAGGAGCAGAACGAGTGCGACTTATAGGCTTATGGCCCATGGTAGAAGGACCAGCCCCAGATCCTCTTATCTTTATTGACTTTTTCTTAAAATGTGTATTTTTTCTTGTTAAATGTCTTTTATTTGTTGCCATGGTATATATTTACATTAAACACAAATTACTTTTGTTTGTTTTATTATGTTTAATGTAATATACAAGCTTATATTCCGACCACATGGCAATACATTATTTCTTATAATGAATAGCGCCTTCAAACATTTGTATTGTATTTGTTACTTTGTTTATATTCCAATTTAATGGTTGATTAAATTTTTCAGCATAACTAAACATACAACACATATTTATAACATTGCTTGTATCCCAATTTAACGGTTGATTAAAATTGTATGCAAAACTGAACATCCAAGACATATTTGTAACATTACGTGTATTCCAATTTAATGGTTGGTTGAATTTTTTTGCACCATTAAACATGCCATTCATATTTGTAACATTGCGTGTATCCCAATTTAATGGTTGATTAAAATTGGCTGCATTAAAAAACATTGAAGACATATCTTTGACATTACGTGTATCAAAATGCAATGGTTGATTAAAATTGGTTGCCCAACAAAACATATAAGACATATCAGTAACATTACGTGTATTGAAGTTTAATATAAAATCTTGTTCACAAAAATAAAACATACTTGACATATTAGTCACATTACTTGTGTTCCAGTTTAAAATAATCGGTTCAACAGAGATTTGGTTAATATTATAAAATAAGTGCGATATATCAGTTATATTGCTTGTATCCCAGTCTGAAATATTATCTGTATTATGTGTGCCATTAAAATATTGTTTAACAGCAATTTGTAATTCTTCTTTTGTATTAAATGATCTCATATTCATATTCATATTTATAAAAAAAGGTTTTAATTAATTTATATTATTGTAATTTTTAAGGGAAACCTACGGATAGTTCCAACTACGTTGGAACAGTGGGGCCGCTACGCGGCCCGCTCCCTTAGGATCCCTTCCCTTATGTTCCCCTACTTTAAATCCCTTATTATACAGAACAAAAATAAGAAATTTAAAGGAGGGGGTCCTAGGGGGCGAGCGCCGTAGGCGCTCCACTTGCAGCAACGAAGTTGCTGCTTAAACCTTGGTTCCCCCTAAAAATTGAATCTTATTATTATTTATCTTTTATATGTCATACAATAATAATATTCAGTAAATATTTAAATACTATTTGAACTTTCATTATACACGCAATTTCAAATGTCAGCTAGTCTTGCAAAACAATATCAGCGTAAAACCGATAAAGAACATGTTCTCGATAATCCAGACACTTATATCGGTTCCAAGGAATATGTAGATGAGAATTTGTGGATTTTCAACACGGCGACTGACGCATTTGTTCATAAAGAAATCAAGTATATTCCCGGTCTATATAAGCTGTTTGATGAAGGCATCGTCAATTGTCGTGATCATGTTGTACGAATGTTGCAAAAGCATCGTGCCGACCCCGATGGGACCAAGTTGGTGTCCTACATTCATGTAGGATGCGATGCGGATGGCACGATTACTATGGAAAACGACGGCAATGGTATTGATGTCGCGAAACATCCCGAATATGATGTGTGGATTCCCGAGATGATTTTTGGGCAGTTGCGCACTTCTACCAATTACGATAAAGACGAAAAGCGTATTGTCGGCGGTAAAAACGGATTCGGATTTAAATTAGTGTTAATTTGGTCTACATATGGTGTAGTGGAAACGGTCGACCATGTTCGGGGGTTGAAGTACACTCAAGTGTTTCGCAACAATTTGGATGTGATTGAGCCTCCGGTTATTACTAAGGTGAAGGGCGCTGCTGCGAAGCCGTATACTAAAGTGTCTTTTAGACCGGATTATGCACGGTTTGGTATTAGTGGTTTGACATCGGATATGATGGCATTGTTCAAAAAGCGCGCATATGATATTAGTGCGGTGACGGATCAAACAGATAAGAAGTTGAAATTTGAATATAATGGGGCGCCCATTCCCATTAAGAATTTCCAACAGTATATTGATATGTATATTGGTGGAAAAGATGAGGCAAAAAGGGTTTATGAGGCCGACGAAGGAGGCCGTTGGGAATATGCCGTCGCTTTGGCTCCGGCACAAGAATTCACACAAGTATCCTTTGTGAACGGCATTTGCACCTATAAGGGCGGCAAACACGTCGATTATGTCGCCGGACAAATCGTCAGAAAGCTCATTGCCTTGATTGAGAAGAAAAAGAAAGTGCGCGTCAATGCGTCAGTCATCAAGGAGCAGCTTATCCTGTTTTTGAGATGCGATATTGAGAATCCCGCGTTTGATAGTCAAACAAAGGATTTTATGAATACGCCTTCGGACAAGTTCGGCTCTACGTGCAATGTAAGCGACGCCTTTATTGAAAAAGTGGCGAAAATGGGGGTTATGGAGGTGGCATGCAATTTGACCGAGGCTAAAGAGTCGAAGTCGGCGGCCAAGAAAACGGACGGGTCAAAAACCAAGAATATTCGCGGCATCGAGAATTTCATGGACGCTAATTGGAGCGGCACCGAGCAATCCAATCAGTGTATATTGATCCTGTGTGAGGGGCTCAGTGCCATGTCTGGTATTGTGTCCGGACTATCGTCTAGTGATCGCAATATTATCGGTATTTATCCTTTACGCGGAAAGCTGCTTAATGTGCGCGGCGAGTCGTTGAAGAAAATCACCGATAATAAGGAAATCACGGATTTGAAGAAAATCATGGGTTTGGAAAATGGCCGGTCATACAATACTATTGAGGATGTGCATCGCAATCTCCGATATGGTAAAGTGATGATTTTATGTGATCAAGATACGGACGGGTCACACATTAAGGGTTTGTGTATTAATCTGTTTCATTGTGAATGGAAATCGTTGACGCAGATTCCCGGATTTATCAGTTTTATGAATACGCCGATTTTGCGCGCAACCAAGGGCAAAACCACGTTGTCGTTTTATAATGAAGGTGAATATGAGCTGTGGAAGCGCAATTTTGAATCGGAAGTGGGTTCGTGGAAAATCAAGTATTTTAAGGGATTAGGAACGTCGAAATCCGATGAATTCAAAGAGTATTTCGCCAATAAAAAGTTAGTAGATTTCGTGTATGAGCCGGAGCGAAGCGACGACACTATCGATATGGTGTTTAACGGTGGTCGCGCCAATGATCGCAAAACATGGCTTATTGAGAAATATGATAAACATGCATATTTGGATACTAGCAGACCTTGTGTGACTTATGGTGAATTTATCGATAAAGAACTGATTCATTTCAGTAATTATGATTGTGCGCGCTCTATTCCGTGCGCGATTGACGGATTAAAAATCAGTTTACGCAAAATCTTGTTTTGTGCATTTAAGCGCCGGCTTACATCGGAAATTAAAGTGGCTCAATTCTCAGGATATGTGTCTGAACACAGTGCATATCATCACGGTGAGGCGTCACTTAACGGTGCTATAGTAAATATGGCACAAAACTTCGTCGGGTCAAACAATATCAATTTGTTGATGCCTAACGGCCAGTTCGGTACCCGGCTGCAGGGTGGCGACGATTCGGCATCGGAAAGATACATTTTCACTATGTTGAATCCGCTGACTCGCTACATTTTCCCTGAAGCCGATGACCACATTTTGTCCTACATTAATGATGATGGTACTATTGTGGAACCGGAGAATTATGTTCCAATCATCCCATTTGCGCTAGTGAACGGTATTAAAGGTATTGGTACAGGATTTTCTTGTTCGGTGCCGCCTTATAATCCGGTGGAGCTGATTGCCTATTTGAGGGATCTACTTGTCACCGGCGAAACGGCGCGTGATTTGATGCCCTATTATGAAGGGTTCAAGGGTCGCATTCAGAAAATCGAATCGGACAAATATTTGATTCGCGGTATTTATGAACGCACTGGCGTCGACACCGTGAATGTGCTCGAATTGCCTGTAGGAAAATGGACAATGGCTTATACGCATATGTTGGAAGAAATGATGGACGGCACCGTTGACAAGGCCGGTAAAAAGGTGCCCGCGGTGATTAAAGAGTTCACGTCATTGTGTACTGAAGTCGCCGTGCATTTTGCTATTACATTTCCTAAAGGTGTATTGGATGGGCTGATGAATGACCGTGATGCGCATGGTGTTGATGGTGTCGAGAAATTGCTGAAATTAACGACCACCATTAAAACGTCGAATATTCACATGTTTGATGAGAATAGTCGATTGAAGAAATTCGAAAATGTCGATGAATTGATATTTGATTATTATCCTGTAAGACTGGCTGCATATCAGAAGCGTAAAGACTATTTGGTGGCGGCATTACAACAGCGAATGCTTGTGCTGTCAAACAAGGCACGTTATATTGAATACAATTTGATTGATAAGATTGATTTGAGACGTAAAACTGCGACAGCCGTTGATACGATGTTGGACGGGTTCCAATTTGATCGTGTTGATGACGAATTCAAATATTTAGTGAAAATGCCGATGGATTCCGTGACTATTGAAAATGTCGATAAGCTGCGCAAAGAACGCGATGAAACTAAAGTTGAATTGGATGCATTGATTGCCACTAGTTTAGAGCAAATGTGGTTGAAGGAATTAGATGAGTTGGAACGCGAATATGCGGTGTATAAACAGAGTCGTGTTGATTTGCAGGAGGCGGTTATAGTGACCGAGAAGAAGACCAAGAGAGGCGGTGGCGCAAAAGCGAAATAAATATGATGTGTGTTTTGTGTTTTGTATGTGTTTTGTGTTTTTTCCAGTTTAGCATAAACAACAAGCTTTTTGTTTATGACAAATATATAATTGTGTAATGCCGTGTACTATTAAAGAACCACTATCATTGCGACGTATGTGTAGTCAACCGGTCCAATATAATAAATTGGTGACTAGTTCAAACAATCCGGGAATATCACAAAAAATGCGTTACAGTCAAATAATGACATCTACGACGGCCGAAGGCCGGCGAACTACCACAACCGATATAAATAAAATTCCTGTAAATTTGCGTCCCGTTCCTGACATTATAGTGCCACCCACCAATTTTATTATTTTTAGATAAACTTTTGATGGTTATAATATTGTCTATTGTATGATTATAGAAAATGAAGAAACCTCTTAGACAAAGTGATGGATATTATCATGTTGATGGCAAAAAATACGGTATTTTGATTGGATCTCGTGCTCAAGTCAACAATGGAACCGCTTATAAGACTCCCGGTGGTCTTAGAAAGAAGGATTTGCTTATGAACAAGTCTGGTCATATTGTGAGTCGCAAAAAGCATATGACTGCCAAAAAAGAAAAACGTCTTGAAAAACACGGTTATTTTGCTCAAAAAGGCAAATTTGGCTATGTGAAGAAAACTGTCAAACGCGGAACCAGAAAGCATTAAATATGCCAAATAGTAAACATAAATACTATAGTAAATATATTTGTATAAATTAAGGAGTTATACAAATGACTGAACCAATACAAAAAATACAATCATTATTAATTACACCCGTCGATTACGACCGTATTAAACCTTTTATTAAAGCAAAAATGTGGCGTATTCGTATTGGAAAACAAATCATCAATGGTGAAAAACTAAAAACATTGTTTAAAAAAGAAACAGAGGTTATACGGTTATTTCGCATTGCACTATTTAACAAAATGGTTAAAATTGGCGATTTTATAGAAACGTATCCAATGATTACTATGGACTCTAACTACAATAATAGTGAAGTTAAGAAGATTTTTGATGAAATGCTTGCTGCTGAAACAGAATTTAATACTAAACAATTAAAAGTAAAAACAAAAAATGAGACTTATAGTAAATTTAACTATGATTACTATTTTAACAGAATTACAATAGAATTTAGTAAAATGTTTCTTCGCGGTATTGGATACGTGAAAATGTTATTAAAAGAAGAACCTGAAAAACTATTGAAGACAGTTAAAAATATTCAAAAAGTCGGTGTTATGCCTGAACAAATGGGTGAAGTTATGTTGGCACTTATAAATAATGCCGCCGAAGTCACTAATGCTGTGTTTGACCAAATGGAGGCAGATGAAAAAGCCGAGGTTCCTGATCCAGATGCAGACAAAAACAAAAAATCATGGTTTGACAAGTTTTTCGGTCCTACACAAATAGTAATTGCAGAACCCGTGAAATTTGTGTTAGTGCAAGATACATCTTTGCCGACAACTTCGTTAAAAATGGGTGGAAAACGTATGTCCAGACACTATCGTAAAAACAAAAACCATCGTAATCAAAACAAATCTCGACGCAGATTATAAACAAATGAAATTACTATCAATTGATCTGTGTGACTATAGAGACGTTTTCGGAAAACCAAACGAAGGTGCACATAAATATCGCATTTTCGGTGTGGCAGCCATTGATACAATACTTGTAATTATTGTTGGATTTTATATTCACTATATGAAGGGGTGGAATTTGTTTACTGTATTGGCCGTTTTATTTATTTCGGGTATTATTATGCATCACGCATTTTGTGTAAGAACCACCATTGATAAATTATTGTTCCCATAGAGAAATTTATTTTGCTTTTGTGTTTACTATAATTGTGTGTTATAAATATATATTTTAGATGTCAAGTTTATTGTTTGCAGGTGATGCAACATCTTATTTAGAAATTACAAATAATGGTGCAAATGATTTAGCATTAGAAACAAGCGATTTTACTATAGAGTGGTATCAATATGAAAATGATAGTAATCCTTTTCCAAGACCATTTCAAATAAATAATTATCCATCAGCTAATATTGGTTTATCAAATGAAGGAACATTATATTTTTGGTATAGTGGTTCTCCATCTGCATTATCATATGATGGAAATACTGTTCGCAATAATTGGCGGCATTTTGCTATAGTGCGAGCAAGTGGCATAGTAAACGTTTATATTGATGGTGTTTCTGTATTTAATCAATCCATTACAGAAAATTTTATTGCAAATGCAAATTTGGTTATTGGAAATGAAAGTATAACATCAAATGGTGCCGCTTTTGGTGGTTATATGTATTATTTTCATTGGATGAAAGGTTTTGCAAAATATACTTCTGATTTTACTGTTACTACTGCATTGCCTACGTTTGATAATACTTACACTAAATTATTAGTTACATATGCTGGTGCTCAAGGGCCGCTTGCGGCCGGTTTTATAAATAATAATGTTACTATGGCAAGTTTGGTGCCTCCAAACACACCGAATCCTCCCCCTCCTACACCATCTGATCCCATTTATAATCGTTTTAAATCTCTTTTTACAAACAATTCGCAGGTTTACTATAAGCCCGGTAATATGGGAAGTACATCCGGCGTTGGTGGTGTAGGCAATTATCGTAAAAAAGCCAAATATACATAAGTGTTTTACGTAATATTCTGTATGCAAATAAAAAATTAATATTATTTATTATGTTTTGTAATAAATAATAGTATGATTGTGTGTGCGTGTGTGTGATTTTTTACACAACGTATTTGTGAATCATATATTCAAATTCATCTTCTGATATGTGTGTTTGACGGCATGTTTTCAAGAAACATCTCAAACATACTAAAACGTCTACCATTGAATTATGCAAATTTGCCGGTTCAGTTCCAAATAAATGTCGATGAAATTCCAATAGTGTAGGAAATTTCTTAAAATATGTCGGCGGCAAATCGGGATTTTTGCGCGGTCTTTCCTTCATAATATTGCAAATATTTATGCCATACATCATAGTGCAAAATGTGCTCTTTCTGCGGTCTAAATTGTATGCCTGGTCAAACATCGTATTTTTCATAGCGTTAATGACCGACGATTCGTGCGCATGACGCTCGATTTCTTTTTGTAAAACAGTACTATCGAATTTTAAGTTGTGTGCGATTATTATGCCGCATGTATTATAGTATCCGTAAAATTCTTCTAATACGCGATTTAGCGCCACACCGCGTTGAGTACACATTTCCTTTGTGATGCCCGTGATTTCTGTAATAATTGGTTTGATTTCGCATTCTACATTAATGTAATAGTTAGCTGTGTATTCAATAATGCGGGTTTTTACATTATATACGGCGAAACTGAATTGTATAATATAAGGATAATCTTCTAGATCGGCACCGGCTTTTGGCAATAAACCGGTGGTTTCTACGTCGAAAGCGAGAACTCTATAACGGCTATTTCTGGTTTGCATTTTATAATAATATTGATTTTGTGTTTGTATTGTATTTTGAATTAAATAAAAAATGAAAATACGTTAATCAATTTTAAAGGGAACCAATGGATAGCACCCCCTTCGGAGGTGCAAGTGGAGCGCTTCGCGCTCGCCCCAAGGTCGCAACGAAGTTGCGACCGAGACGGCTGGAAGCCAACTACGTTGGCTTCTGTTGCCCTTTGGATCCCTCCTTTACCTCGCGAATGGCAAACCATTCGCTCGGAGTGCTCATTTTCAAACAATAATATTGTAACTATTTTAATTTTACTATTATAACTGTTTTTAAAAATAGATCCCGATAGTAATTAAATAAGGAGCCTTTTAAAAGTCCTTAATTTAAACAATAATATTATGACTTTTTTGCGTCTTATAAAATTTGCAATAGTTTACATTGCAATGTAAACATGTTATTATTTTAATATATATATATATAATGTTTGAAATAGATAAACACTATGATTTAAATGGTGAATATTACAGAATTATTGGATTATCATCTGATAATAAATATTTAGCTTTGCTTGATTATAATAATCGTGTAACAATATTAAATACAGAAACGGATGCCAAATATTCATATACAATTAATAATGTTGGTCAACAAAAGATATATTGTGAATGTTACTTTGTAAACAATAATATATATTTTGCATATGCTCTTGCAATTGCAAGAGTTAACGATATTGTAATCCGAATATACAAATTAGATATTCAAACTAATACTGAAAATATACAAGCTAATATAATATATGAAAACCATGTAAGACTTACAGGTAGTTCTATCAAGGATATAGAGCTTATTCAGTTAGTTGTATCTCCTAATTCAAAATATATAGCTGTTCAATATGAATTTAAGCAAATATACAATAAGCATGTATTATTTAAGATTTTGAAAATAAATGACGATTCAATAAGAGACCTTGGTAATATTGATGCAACATATGGATATAAAACTGGTTTCATTGACGATGACGATGACGAAAATTTAGTATTTTTAGAAGAAATAGAAGGGTCGATTACATTTTCGATAGATGACCGATATTTATATTTTGTTCCTGGAACACCACTTCGAATTGATATAAATAAATTAGCAAGAGGCAACTTACGTATAATTAATAGTTTTGGAATTAATATTGTTAAAGTAAATGAATTTATTGAATCAAGGTTAATTGTGAATACAGATATCATGCCAGAAAATGAAAACGTCTTATTATTATTAATGGATTATGGAAAACCGACTGTGCATCACAACGATATTATTGGATTTGTATCTGTATCTGATAATTATCCTTACTATAAAGTAATTATATATGATTATATCAATAATACGAAAATTATTGAACATCATATAAACAATAACAATTATAATTTATTACCAAAAGAATTTAAAATTCTGCCAGGAAAACTTGGTGATATAGGTGCAACTCATTACATTATTGACGCACTGAGCAGAGCACGCAGAGAACCAGAGCCAAACGAAATTGTACCTAAGTTACCAAATGTAGCTACGTCAGAACTTAAGACTATTTTACTACCAACAACGATAGCACCAGCATTACTGGTTCCACCAACACAAGCTGAAGTGCGCACTCGAAGTCTAAAAGGAGGTACTCGTATAAAAGGCACTCGAACTCTAAAAGGTACTCGTCTAAAAGGAGGTACTCGTCTAAAAGGAGGTACTCGTCTAAAAGGAGGTACTCGTATAAAAGGAGGTACTCGTCTAAAATATAATCAAAAAAAAACCCGTAAAGGAGGTGCGAAACCATCTGACGTATTGCACGATATTGATGCAATTCAGATGTTAAATGAATTTGAAGAAGAAGGTAAAATAGCAGTATTAAATGATAATGGTCACATAGTAATATATTCAGGAACAATTAATAATTTATTATTGCAAACATTAGATGGTGCTAATCATGAATCGATGATATTTTCTAAAGACGGTAATATATGTTACACATATTGTAAAGAACCAAATAGAATTGTAAAATATGTCAGTGTGTAAAAAATAAATATAAATTTGTGTAAATAATAAACTTATAATTTTATCTTCACTCCTATATAATTTGAACGGAGTGCTCATTTTTAAACAATAATATTATTGTTTGAAAATTAAGTACCTTTAATGGGATCGCTTCGCTCGCCTCCTTAATAAATTACTATCGGGACCCATTTTCAAAAACAGTTATGATAGTAAAATTAAAAACATCATAATATTATTGTTTGTAAACGAGCACTCCGAGCCGTTAGTTTGCGCTGCGCGCAAACGCCGTTTTATAAACTTCACGCAGTTAATGGCGAGGTATAAGTTCGCACCAAAGGTGCGAACAATGTTTTTGCTTGCAAAAACTAAGGGAAGGATCATAAGGAAACCGCAGGTTTCCTTAAAAAATTGACAATTCCCATATTAATTTGTAATAAAATATAAACACTTTACATCAATTACTATATTTGTCAAGTCAAACACTATAATTATACTATGGGAATACCCGCCTACTTTTCACACATTATTAAAAATCATATTCGCATTTTGAAAAAATTCGAACTAAGTCATGCATTTCGCATAAACAATCTCTATATGGATTGCAATTCGATTATTTATGATTGTATTCGCGCCCCCGATGCCCCAGTCTATTCATATACCGAATTGTATGCCCGTATTTGCTCGCAAATCCAGCAATACGTCGACACCATCCAACCTTCTCATACAGTATATATTGCGTTTGATGGTGTCGCCCCGCTCGCCAAAATGAATCAGCAAAAGTCGCGGCGTTATCGCACCGCTTTCTTGGAAAATGCCGGTATAGTGCCCAAATCCACTTTTAGTTCGTGTTTGATCACTCCTGGCACCGAATTTATGAATGGTCTCGCGCGTCATCTCTATGCGCATCCGTTTCGCGGTGCGCCCAACATCGTCGTTTCCGCTGCCGATCAACCCGGCGAGGGCGAGCATAAATTGTTCCAACACATTCGCAATTATCCCGACATTCATGTAGGACAAAATACGGCGGTTTACGGCTTGGATGCAGATTTGCTTATGTTGTCGATTTTCCATAATGAGCGAACTAACCTGTTTGTGCTGCGCGAAGCACCGGAATTTGCCAAAAGTCTGAACGCGGATTTAGAAAACGGGGCGCTATATGCCCTGAATATTCGCCTATTTTGTGAAATGATATGCCGAGAAATGGGCACTGCAGGAGTAGCTGATTATGCGTTTTTGTGTTTTATGTTGGGTAATGATTTCTTGCCGCATTTTCCGGCATTAAATATTCGCACACACGGGATTCGGCATTTGATGAATGCGTATGCCGAAACTATTGGCAAAGATAAAAACAATAAAAATGTCAGTACTATTGTATCAAGCGATAGAGGCATAAATTGGAATCAGTTTCAGCGTATATTGCGATGGTTGGCTGTGCGTGAAGAAACGTGGATCAAAGCCGAATATACGCGTCGCGAAAATGTCGCCGTACAAAACTGTAGCAGTGAAGGCGAAGCACTTATCAATAATGTACCTGTATCATGTAGGATGACAGAGCACTATATTAATCCAGAATTGGCGGGTTGGCAAGAGCGGTATAATAAGGCATTATTGCATAATGTACCCGTTGATTATGTAGTACAAAATTATTGCGAAGGCCTAGAATGGGTGCTCAAATACTATACAATGGAATGCTATGATTGGCGCTGGACATATATGCATCACTATCCGCCATTATTGGCAGATTTGGCAAAAGCTGCTCCTAAAGATTCAACTACGTATTTTCAAGTGCCATTTTATCGGCCTTTTTCGGCGCGGGCGCAATTGCATTATGTGTTGCCACCGGAATACTTAGATTTGACGCCTGCCGAAGCAGCGAAATCATACTACAAATTTGAAGGGGAATTTGAATGGGCATTTTGCCGATATTTTTGGGAATCACATTTGTTGATGGATACTATGCCGATTGCAGAATTAGATAAATTGAAATAATAACTTGGCAATTAAGAAGGGTAAATTATATATTTAATAAAAAATATGGTGGCAATAGTGATTTTAGTTTTTCTAATACAAAATACAATCTAGAATTGGACATTTTTTTTTGATGTTTATGATTAATTAGATAATATAAAACAAATATGGTTTAATATTAATAACTGATGCTGTATTAATTAAATATTCTTCTTTGATTTTAAATTAATTGTTCTTTCTCTTTCTCTTTATTTAAATATTTCATTGCTGCATCAACTTGTCCGCAGGTCGTACACATTTGTGTTCGATTACAATCATTATAACGAATTGATGTATCAATAATATGGTCAGATGAATTAGGACATCCATCTGGAAATGTTTTTGGCAATTTCGGTGGAATAAAATTTGCGTTATATGTAGTATTCATTTTTTATGTATTAATTGTTGTATAGTTTTATATAGTTTTATATAGTTTTATATAGTATTTTTATAAAAATAAAAATTGAATTTACTAATTACTATATGTTAAAAAATAATATATAGTAAACCTATCCATTATTTATAAATGTCTTTGTCTTATAATAGAAAATCCTCGCATGAGTGTTTAAATCATACAATTCAGATAGTATTAACCACAAATAATATTCATTTTACTATCACCAATAAAAATACCAAGCAAATATTTGTCAATTATTTCACACATGGTGAATTAAATACATCAATGTCATTGTCAGAGTCATACACTACTATTTGCAACGCATTTAATTGCGAATACGATTACTATAGTGAAATTATTGAAACGAACGGTGTGCTTAAATTATATGTGTTTGCGATGACTGAATGCTTTTATTTTGTGTTAAAAAATCAAAATTGTTGTAATGCCTTTATTTCGAAATCTAAATCGCAAGAAAAAGTACAATTATTAATCGATGGTAATTCATATACAAAATATGAAAATTTACATTTACGCGCTAATTTATCGAAACTCACCGTAGTAGATTTGCGAGACAATGACGAATTTCAACTGATCAAACATGATAAAATCACCGAATTAGTATTAACAGGCACTATTGGCAGCGGATTTACTTCTATTGCCGGGTTTGATAGTAATTTGCCTAATCTTACACATTTAACTGTGCATAATGCACCTTGTTTGACAGACATTGCCGAAACACTATATATTAGTAATAATTGCAATCTTACTAACATACATTTAATAGGCTGTCCAAAAGTAGATGAATATCAGCTGATTCGTTTGTGTAATGCCTACCAAATTACGCTTATATTTGATCCATAAGCATACAACATAAATGATATAAATGTTTTTTTATAATATATAAATATTTACTATGTCTAATCTTGTAAGATCAAATGGTGTTATGATTTGTGAAAACGAATATGATGGTTTTATTAATGGGAATAATAATATTAATAGTAACGGAAATTCGACACCAAATAATATAGTGCCACAAAAATACCTAGATTCACTATCGGCATTATGCACCAAATATGCCAATGATTCCTTTATGACGGCAAAACTCGACAATTTGATCACACATCAACTACAAATTATGTTAGAAAACATCGACAAATCTCGCGTAGAAAGAGAACAGCGTATCGATGAACTCACTCAAGAACAAGACCAATTTATTCAAACGTTCTTTTCTAAACATCGATATTTTTATATGCAATCCGCTGACCATTTTTTTAATTATGACGGAGTGCATTTTATACATGTAACGGAGGATGCTGTCTTACATAATATTTTGTCATCCATTAGTCGCGACCGCGGTAATCTTATGACATGGAAATACAAGACGAAATCCGTTGTTATGAAGCGCATTCGAGAAAACACGGTGCAAACATGCATTCCCGAGTCGGGCACCATTCAAACAGTAATTAATGCACTATATCCCGCGTATTTTGCGAGCAAAGTCGAAGCCAAATATTTTCTAACAGTACTTGGGGATAATATATTGAAAACGCAGCCGTCGCTTTTACATATTATAAGTGCAAATGCCAAGCCATTTTTGGATCGCCTGAATTTCGTTTGCCGATTATGGTTTGGGACCAATCTGAATCAGACTTTCAAATATAAATGTCATTCTGAGCATGACCATAGTGCGTTGCGACTATTGAGTTTTCAATCACCCGACGCGGATGATACGTATGCGTGGCTAAATGGACCTGTAGGATTGGATTTACTATGTGTGGCGTGTCATTATTCATACAGATATGGTTCCGCGGATTCTTATTTGACAAAATATAGTAATAATGATACTGTATTAAAATATGTAATGTATTTAAACAATCGGTCTCCTGCACAGTTAGTAGAGCAATTCATACAGGAATATTTAACGAAACCGGTGGTTACTATAGATGCATCAGCGCTATCAATGGCGACAGCAACAGCAACAACATTAGATTGGAAACATATGCAATATTTGTGGAAGCATTTTTTGACGGCACTGTCACTGCCCAATCCGGTTTCATCGGCACAATTAAAAATCATTTTGACTCAATTGTTGGAGGGACATTATAGTGCCGATGCAGATAATTTTGTAGGAATTACTAGTCGATATTTGCCTTCTGTGAAATTGTTTTTGAAATTTTGGAATGATAATATGGTATTGGATTCTACAGAATTGGAATTGGAAATTAGCGAAATTGCGATTTTATATAAGAGATGGTGTAATGATCAAACGCATATTAGCGAGTCGCAAATACTAAATATTATTACTCATTTTTTTCCGGATGTGGAGGTGGACGAGGGTAAATATGTGTATAAAGTGCGATGTACATTGTGGGACAAACAGGCAGATATTATGACGGCGTTAGCGGACATACCGGCGGAGCAGACGATGTCTGTGTATGATGCATATGCATTTTATTGTGGATTTTATAAGGAGACCGCCGAAGGCGGTCCTGGACGACGCTTGCGTCGTCCCTCAAATGGGACACTTGAATCGTTTTCTATGGTCGCCAGTAAACAATATTTTGAAAAATATCTCAGTCTAACTGGTAATACACGATTTATAAACGAAGCATAACCCTCTGACCATAATAATTATGTTTAACAAGTGTTCATGATATTGTTTATTATTGATATAATTTTATAATTATAAAATTATATTATGTAGTTATTATAGTATATAATCTTTATTCTAAGATGTATTTAACTTTTATTATACATTCAATGCTATAATATTTAACATCAAGTCAATCGCACCTTTCAAATGAATATTATTTTCAAAAGTTTCAGGACATGGATAATTACGGTTCATTATAAAATTTTGAATCAACAATGTCAATAACATATGAAACATATCCAATGATGTATTTGCTGTATCTAAACCCGGATTTGGACTATTTGTATTAATATATTTTTTTGCTTCACAACCAGCAACAAAATAACTTTTAAAAAAATCAATTCGTTCTTCAAATGACATTTCATTTGGACTTTTTAATTCACCTGGTATAAATGTTTCCATAAATACACCAGCATTTATACTATCTTTTAAATTATCTATACTATTTTGTAAATAATAAAAACCAATACAATAATATTTATGCCATCTAATCAACGGTTCACTTAAATTAATTTCATTCATTTTATGTAATTATAAATTATTATTTATATAATAATCATTATTTATTATATTTAATAAAAAATTGATTATATTTTGGTGGTTAATTTAGGAGGGAATTAATATCTTAATATAATATCAAAATGGATAACATTAAATTATTTCAAAAATACTGTAATGATGGTAATTTAAATGAAGCAAAACAATTATTACAAATAGATTCAACACTTAATATATATAGTAACTATGAATTTGCTTTTAGACTTGCCTGTAAAAACGGTTACTTAGATCTTGCACAATGGTTGCAAACTTTATTACCAGATAAATATAATTTAATTATAAAAAATAATAAAATTATTAGTTATTATATTAATCAAAAAATACCATTTTCTAACAATACTATTAATTTTAGTTATAATAGCGTAGAAGAATTAGTATGTCCTATTTGTTATGATGAAATTAAATTTGTTGAAATCCAAACTAATTGTGGACATAATTTTTGTGAATCATGTATAACTGATTATTATAATATTATTGTTATAAAGTATTATGATTGTAAATGTCCTTATTGTCGTCAAGATCTTACTTGTTTCTCGAAATTACAGTTACAAAATAATTCTATTTCTTTAAATTAATTTAATTAATAAATATATTATTTAATGTCCGTAAAAAATTGATTTTTTATTATTTATAAAAATAATACATTAATAATTACACAATAAAATGACATATCTTGAAAAACAATTTATAAATTTATGTATTAAAGGTAATTTAAATGAAGCAAAAGAATTATTAAAAAGAAATCCAGATATTAATATATCTTGTTATAATGAAGAAGCTTTTAGATATGCTTGTGAAAATGGTCACTTAGCTGTTGCACAATGGTTGCTTTTAATAAAATCAACAATTGATATATCTGTTAATGCTGAATATGCTTTTAGATATGCTTGTGAAAATGGTCACTTAGCTGTTGCACAATGGTTGCTTTTAATAAAATCAACAATTGATATATCTGTTAATGCTGAATATGCTTTTATTTTTGCTTGTAAAAATGGTCACTTAGATGTTGCACAATGGCTATTAACTGTAAAACCAGATATTAATATATCTATTATTAATGAATATGCTTTTAGGTATGCTTGTGAAAATGGTTACTTAGATGTTATACAATGGTTATATAGTATTAAACCAACTATAAATATTTCTATCATTGATGATATAGCTTTTAGGCGGGCTTGTGAAAATGGTCACTTAGATGTTATACACTGGCTATTAACTGTAAAACCAGATATTAATATATCTGCTAATGATGAAGAAGCTTTTAGACGTGCTTGTAAAAATGGTTACTTATCTGTTGCACAATGGTTATATGGTATTAAACCTTCTATTAATATATCTGCTAATGATGAAGAAGCTTTTAGATGGTCTTGTGGTAACGGTCACTTAGCTGTTGCACAATGGTTATATAGTATTAAACCAACAATTAATATTTCTATTGATAGTGATTTTGCTTTTAGGTGTGCTTGTGAATATCGTCACTTAAATATTGCAAAATGGCTACAAACTTTGTTACCAGATATATATGAGTTAGTTATAGAAAATAATAAAATTAAAAGTTATAAAATTAATCAAAAATTACCATTTTCGAATAATATTATTAATTTTAATTATAATAATGTAGAAGAATTAGTATGTCCTATTTGTTATGATGAAACTAAATTTGTTGAAATCCAAACTAATTGTAAACATAATTTTTGTAATTCCTGTATAACTAATTATTACAATATTAATATTTCAAATTATAATAGTTGTAAATGTCCTTATTGTCGTCAAGATCTTACTAGTTTTTCGAAATTGCAGTTACAAAATGTTTCTATGCCTTTAAATTAGGTTGGTAAATGAATATTATTAAAATATATTATCTACAAAAAATTGATTTTTTTATTTAATTGTAATACATTAACAATTAAATAAAATGACATCTCTTGAAAAACAATTTATAAATTTATGTATTGAAGGTAAATTAAATGAAGCAAAAGAATTATTAGAAATAAATCCAGACATTAATATATCTTATAACAATGAATTAGCTTTTAGATGGGCTTGTAGTAACGGTCACTTAGATGTTTCACAATGGTTATTAAGTATCAAACCAATTATCAACATATCTGCTAATGATGAAGAAGCTTTTAGATGGGCTTGTGAAAATGGCCACTTAGCGGTTACACAATGGTTATATGGTATTAAACCTACTATTAATATATCTGCTAATGATGAATATGCTTTTAGTTATGCTTGTAAAAATGGTAACTTAGCATTAGCACAATGGTTATATAGTATTAAACCAACTATTAAAATATCTTGTTATGATGAAGAACCTTATAGATGGGCTTGTAAATATGGCTACTTAGCTATTGCACAATGGTTATATAGTATTAAACCAAATATTAATATATCTGCTATTGATGAAGAAGCTTTTATATTTACTTGTAAAAATGGCCATTTAGAAGTAGCACAATGGTTATATAGTATTAAACCAACAATTAATATATCTGCTAATGATGAAGAAGCTTTTAAATGGGCTTGTGAAAATGGCCACATAGCAGTAGCACAATGGTTATTAAGTATTAAACCAACTATTAATATATCTGCTAATAATGAAGATGCTTTTAGAAATGCTTGTGTATATGGTCACTTAGCTGTTGCACAATGGTTACATAGTATAAAACCAACTATTAATATATCTTATTATAATGAATATGCTTTTATATTTACTTGTAAAAATGGCCATTTAGAAGTAGCACAATGGTTATATAGTATTAAACCAACTATTAATATATCTGCTAATAATGAAGAATCTTTTAGATATGCTTGTGAAAATGGTCACTTAGCTATTGTACAATGGTTATATAGTATTAAACCATCTATTAATATATCTATTAATAATGATTTTGCTTTTAGATGGGCTTGTAAATATCGTCACTTAGCTGTTGCACAATGGTTACATACTTTATTACCAGATAAATATGAGTTAATTATAGAAAATAATAAAATTATTAGTTACAATATTAATTTAAAATTACCTATTTCTAACAATGTTATTAATTTTAGTTATAATAGTATAGAAGAATTAGTATGTCCTATTTGTTATGATGAAACTAAATTTGTTGAAATACAAACTAATTGTGGACATAATTTTTGTAATTCATGTATAATTAATTATTACAATATTAATATTAAAAAGTATAATAGTTGTAAATGTCCTTATTGTCGTAAAGATCTTACCAGTTTTTCGAAATTACAGTTACAAAATAATACTATTCCTTTAAATTAATATAATTGATAAATATATTATTTGTATATTAAAGTCCGTAAAAAATTGATTTTTTTATTTAATTGTAATACATTAACAATTAAATAAAATGACATCTCTTGAAGAAAAATTTATAAATTTATGTATTAAAGGTAATTTAAATGAAGTAAAAGAATTATTAGAAATAAATCCAGATATTAATATATCTTATGACAATGAATTTGCTTTTAGATGGGCTTGTAGTACCGGTGATTTAGCTGTTGCACAATGGTTATATAGTATTAAACCAACTATCAACATATCTGCTAATGATGAAGAAGCTTTTAGATATGCTTGTTTGAGATGCTATTTAGATGTTGCACAATGGTTATATAATATTAACCCAACTATCAACATATCTGCTAATAATGAAGAAGCTTTTAGATATGCTTGTTATAATGGTCGCTTAGTAGTAGCACAATGGTTATATAGTATTAAACCAACTATTAACATATCTATTTATAATGAAGAAGCTTTTAGATATGCTTGTAGTAAAGGTCATTTAGATGTTGCACAATGGTTATATAGTATTAAACCATCTATTAATATATCTGCGAATAATGAACAATCTTTTCGTTATGCTTGTAAATATAGCCACTTAGCTGTAGCACAATGGTTATATAGTATTAAACTAACTATTAATATATCTGCTTATGATGAAGAAGCTTTTAGATGGGCTTGTTATAATGGTAATTTAGTAGTTGCACAATGGTTATATAATATTAAACCAACAATTGATATATCTACTTATAATGAATATGCTTTTAGACATGCTTGTGAAAATGGTAACTTAGCAGTTGCACAATGGTTATATAATATTAAACCTTCTATTAATATATCTGCTAATGATGAAGAAGCTTTTAGGTGTGCTTGTAAAAATAGTCAATTAGCTGTTGCACAATGGTTATTAAGTATCAAACCGAATATTAATATATCTGCTAATAATGAAGATGCTTTTAGGTGTGCTTGTTATAATGGTAATTTAGCAGTTGCACAATGGTTACAAACTTTGTTACCAGATAAATATGAGTTAGTTATAGAAAATAATAAAATTATTACTTACAATATTAATCCAAAATTACCAATTTCTAACAATGTTATTAATTTTATTTATAATAGCGTAGAAGAATTAGTATGTCCTATTTGTTATGATGAAATTAAATTTGTTGAAATCCAAACTAATTGTGGACATAATTTTTGTAATTCATGTATAACTGAATATTATAATTATAATATTTCAAATTATAATAGTTGTAAATGTCCTTATTGTCGCCAAGATCTTACTTGTTTCTCGAAATTGCAGTTACAAAATGTTTCTGTGCCTTTAAATTAATATAATTGATAAATATATTATTTGTATATTAACGTCCGTAAAAAATTGATTTTGTAATTGTTAATTGTAATACATTAACAATTACAATAAAATGACATCTCTTGAAAAACAATTTATAAATTTATGTATTGAAGGTAATTTAAATGAAGCAAAAGAATTATTAGAAATAAATCCAGATATTAATATATCTTATGACAATGAATTTGCTTTTATATGGGCTTGCATAAATGGTCACTTAGATGTTGCACAATGGTTATATAGTATTAACCAAAATATTAATATATCTTCTAAAACTGAATATGCTTTTAGACATGCTTGTGAAAATGGTGACTTAGCTGTTGCACAATGGTTATTAAGTATCAACCCATCTATTAATATATCTGCTTATAACGAAGAAGCTTTTAGGTATGCTTGTATGAATGGTCACATAGCTATAGCGCAATGGCTATTAACTATAAAACCAGATATTAATGTTGAATATAGTTTTAGTTATGCTTGTAAATATGGTCACTTAGATGTTGCACAATGGTTACTTTCAATAAAACCATCTATTATTGTTGAAGATTGTTTTATAGGGGCTTGTAAAACTGGTCACTTAGCTGTTTTACAATGGCTATTAACTGTAAAACCAGATATTAATATATCTGCTAATGATGAAGAAGCTTTTATATGGGCTTGTAAAAATGGCCACTTAGATATTGCAAAATGGCTATTAACTGTAAAACCAGATATTAATATTTCTATTTGTAATGAATGGGCTTTTTGTTTAACTTCTAGATGTGGTCACTTAGCTGTTTTACAATGGCTATTAAATGTAAAACCAACCATTAATATATCTGCTAGTGGTGGATTAGCTTTTAGGTATGCTTGTGAAGATGGTCACTTAGCTGTTGCACAATGGTTACAAACTTTGTTACCAGATAAATATGAGTTAGTTATAGAAAATAATAAAATTATTACTTACAATATTAATCAAAAAATACCATTTTCTGATAATACTATTAATTTTATTTATAATAGCGTAGAAGAATTAGTATGTCCTATTTGTTATGATGAAACTAAATTTATTGAAATACAAACTAATTGTGGACATAATTTTTGTAATTCCTGTATAACTGAATATTGTAATTATAATATTTCAAATTATAATAGTTGTAAATGTCCTTATTGTCGCCAAGATCTTACTTGTTTATCGAAATTGCAGTTACAAAATGTTTCTGTGCCTTTAAATTCGGTTGGTAAATAAATATATTATTTAAAAAAATTGATTTGTTTTTATTGTTTATTATAAAAAACAAAATTAAAATGATTAGAAAATGGCGAATGAACTATCTGAGTTTGACGATAATGATTATGTAAGACAGGCGGATGAATCGCATTTTGACCAACTACAAGAAGATACCCGTAGTGATTATGAAAGACAAGTCGACGAAGCCATTCAATTAAGTATACAAGAAATGCATCAACAACAACGTATATATGCGCAATATGAAAAACAGTTAATCGAAGACTATGTAAAAGAAACGGTTCGAAGATCTGAATTGTTTACAAATTTCCTGTTTAACCTGAATAAATTAAGCAGATTTGATAAAAAAATCAGTGAAGTCCTAGATATAATTAATCCGATTATTGAATCTTATTGTAGTCAAATAATAGAGGTGTGTGAATTAGATGAAGCCACTTATAATAAAATATTCGGCGCGCTTCGGGGTATTAGAAATTGTAATTCTGGGTTAGATGCATTAAAGATGTTTATAGTAATACAATCGTAAGTTGTAGGATTATAGATTGTTTACGTTGTTTTTTTATTTACTATAAAGTTTATATATGATAAACTTTATATATGATAGAATTCGATTTGTTACTTATTATTACATTTGGAGTTATTGGATGGTTTTTGGCAACAGGCAAAGAAAAAACACAATGGGTTCGATTAATTGACATTTTTGTTTATGGTCCTTATCTGATTTTATTGGGTACCCATAGTAATTACTATTTTTCTGAATTTGAAAAGATGTTTTTATTGTTTTTAGGCGCAACCACTATTACATATAATGCACGAAATTATCTACATAAATAATTTATTAGTATTAGTTTAATTATTCCTCATTATTTAATTCAATTTCACTTCTTATGTATTTTAGTTTAAATGATTTTAACCATGTCAAAACAGTCTCTTCATCTTTTGCTGTAACGCAAGCATCAAAATACATATCTTTCGTGTTATCTGACCCGGCTTGGCAAATTGTAACTACAATATCATATGACTTTGCTAAGTCTTCTATATGAGCTAAAAATTCATCATATAATTCTTCTGTTTTATCATAATCTTCATAATCAAATATTTCATTATTATAATAAGCTAATATGGCATAATTTTGCATTTTTACTGTGTTTATTGATTGTTTATTGTTTATTGTTTATTTTTTATTGTTTTTTTTAATCAATTTTTTGTAATAAAATTCATTGTTAATGCCATATTTATTATATGTTTTTTTACCTTTACTAGTTAATATACGTGGTTCATAAAAATGTGGTAATTCCCCTGCAATTTTATATATTTTATTTATAAAATATACACATTCTTAAGATTCATTACTCCATGCATATGTTTCTTTTTGAAATTCATTGCCTTCTATAACACTAATTATTTTATTATGTATTAACTGGTTCTATATATTTTTTGAGCAGTATTTAATTTCTTTATATCTTCTGGTGAATTTGGAAATAATTCAAAACTTAATAGTTCTAATAAAATTATATCGGAGTTTGTTATTTTATAGGATTTTACCATTTTATATAATTATTTTAATTTATATTTATTATATAATAATTTTTGTTATGGGTTTTAGTTGGTTAATTTATATATTTACTTCATAAATTGTTTACAAAGTAAATATATAATATTATTTTTATTGTTGGGTTGATGCTTTAATCCATGTATTAATATAATCTAAACAATTTTTTATAGTTTGCATTCTTGGCTTGTCTAAATTATTAAAAATTAAATTACATTTGTTTTCTGCAGTTTTATTAACTATAAATAAATAATTGTTTATCAATGTTGAAATTCTTGTAAATAAATATGTTTTATTTATTTGATTATTATTATACGTAATCAGTGTGGTTGTATTTTTATTTTCGTTTATAATGAAATCTGTATCGTTTGTTTCAATATATGGCACAGATTTGTTTTTTAAAATAAAGTCTTTATCTATTTTTGTTGTTGAAAGTGAATTATAAATTTTCACATAATCTTCGATTATAACTTCAAAAATTTCACATATTTTGTTTTGTATATTTGTATCAGTAGTTATATCTTTATTTAATTCATTTAATAAACATTCATACATATTTGTACATCCTTCTTTATCAATACTACTTGAATTAAAAGATTCATTAAATATATTTAATACAATACTTTTTGTGGATTGATCATTACCACCCCAATTTAATGTCTTATTAAAATGTTTATTATTTCTTCTTTTTGTCTTTTTATTATTACCTTTTCGAGTACCTCGTCTTTTTACACGTCGATTTCTCTGAGATTTTTTCATTTATATATTTACTTTATAAATTGTTTACGAAGTAAATATAAATACAATACTATATATTTATTTAAAAACATTATTAATTATGCCACCAAAACAGCCCGGCGTCTATTTACTTATTGTCGAATCTAGCAGTAAATGCGCTAAAATCGAATCTTATTTGGGACCTCTCTTTAAGTGCATCGCGTCTAATGGTCATATACGATGTATCGACGGTCTCAAATCCATTGATGTCAAACAGAGTTATGCAACCACCTATTCTATTGATCCCACTAAAGCCGATCATGTAAAAAAAATGCGAACCATTATTGCCGGATTCAGACCCGAAAATGTATTCTTAGCCACCGACCACGATAGAGAAGGCGAAGCCATCGCCTGGCATATTTGCGATGTTTTCGGTCTGCCCGTCGCTACCACAAAACGCATAGTTTTCCACGAAATTACTAAACCTGCCATCCAAGCCGCCGTTGCCAATCCCATGCGCATCGATATGTCGCTGGTTCATGCACAACAAGCCCGTCAAGTCCTAGATATGCTTGTAGGATTCAAAGTTTCGCCTTTGTTATGGAAGTATATTTCTATGTCCGACGCTGCTTCTCTATCGGCGGGGCGCTGTCAAACACCAGCACTAAGATTGGTGTATGACAATGAACGCGATAGTGCCGCCAAAGCCAAGGGTATAAAACATGTAATAAAAGCCGAGTTTTTCCCCGAAAATGTAGTGTTTGAATTGAATCGCGAGTTCGAATCCGTCGAATCTGTTTCTACATTTATGGAGGCGTCGATTAAACATAATCATATGTTGGAAATAGAGCCTGGGAAATTGAAACAAGTTATGCCACCGAAACCATTTAATACGGCGTCGCTTTTGCAACAAGCAAGTAATCTCTATGGGATGTCTGCAAAAGATATTATGGCGTGTTGTCAACATTTATATCAACAAGGTCATATTACCTATATGAGAACCGATAGTAAAACATATTCGCATGTGTTTGTTGCTGCTGCTGTAGCTTTCATACAGGAATTATGGACACCAGGACATATAATGTCTGATTTGTCTAGCATAACGGCGGCAGATGATAGTATTGCTCCTGTTGCACATAGTGAAACCGCGACCCAAGGAGCTCCAGGAGCTCACGAAGCCATTCGAGTAACCAATCTCTATATGCGCGAAATAGTATCCGTCGATACCGCATCCGATAGAGCCAATAAGATTTATAAAATGATTTGGTTAAATTCGGTCCAAAGTTGCATGTCACCTGCGCAATATAACAGAATTGTAATGAAAATCACCGCACCTGAATCTAATCACTATAGTCATGCTTTTGAAATACCCAAATTCGGTGGGTTTCAAGACGCCGCCAATAAAACATCAAATAGTGAAACAATAAGATTAGAACAACAAGTCGCATCCATTACTATGTGTTACAAAAATAAACAAGTGAATTATAATTCTATTTATTCCGATGTGCGGCTAACCGGCACCCATAGTCACTATACTGAAGCCGGGCTCATCGATGCCCTCGAAAAACGCGGTATTGGCCGACCCTCTACATTTGCCATGTTGGTCGATGTGATTCAGGCGCGCAAATATGTAGAACGCAAAGACGTCCCTGGCCGAACCGTCGAATGTAAAACACTCAAATTGGTTAGTGGTGCTGCAAGTCCAACCGCCGTCACAGAGTCTAGGACTATGGGCGCCGAACGTAGTAAACTCGTAATAGAGCCAGTTGGCGTCACCGTCATAGAATTCTTGTTGGACAAATTTGCCGATCTTTTTTCATATGATTATACCGAGAAAATGGAGGCAGCATTAGATGATGTGGCTGCGGGAAAAACAGTTTGGTACGATGTATGTGCCGCTTGTAATAGAGAATTAGATCGATTATGTGCGCCATTAATGGCTTTAGAGAAGAAATTCTACCCTTTAGTGGAGGAAGAATATGTGGCGTTTTTTCATAAAAATAAGCTGCTGATAAAACATCGAACCGAGAAAACGACAGAGGGCAAGCCAGTATATAAGTCGGTCAAAAAGGATATTCAATTGGATATGACGAAGATGGAGCGCGGCGAATATAGTATCAGTGAGTTGGTCGAACCCGATAAAGAAAGTTTTCATTTAGGCGTCGATAGAGAAGGTCGCGAAGTAACTCTTAAAACAGGTCGATTTGGACCCTATTTGGAGATTGGCGATGAAAAAAAATCATTATCAGCCGAATTGGTTAAGTCAAAACCGCTGAATATGATTTGTATGATAGACGTCGAAAATATACTGTATGAAACCGATAATACAGAAGGTATTTTGCGAAAATTGACACCGCAAATGTCTATTAGAAATGGCAAATTTGGACCATATGTGTTTTATAAAACTGATGTTATGAAGAAACCGAAATTCTTGGATTTAAAGGGGTTGACGAATTTTTTAACGCGACCTGTAGAGGAAGTTGTTCAGTGGGTCTGCGATACACATAAAATCAAGTTAAAATCCGAAAAAATTAATAAAGTAAAATAGTATATATTCAAACATAATACTATGGACTCCAATATATTAAAAGCCGTAACATCTCATCCACATCAACGTACTAAATTTAATAATGCATTTTTTAAAATGAATAATCAAAATTTTATGAATAATATTCCTGAAATAGACCCCACTAAAGATTTAAATAATTTAGAATACATAAAATCTTTAGAAAGAAAATTTGAACCACGTAAACCTAGAAATATAGTGGATGCATACAGTAGAATTCAGGTTGCAGTATCGGTTCGCACAACAGTGGCAAATTCGGATTTACAAGATTTAATTGAATTATGCATTTTGTCTCCTACAGCATTCGATTTGTCTATGTTGTTATACAAATTTCGCGGTTCACAATTCAGATGTGTGGACATAGTAAATCAAAAATGGCAACGTAAAAATGAAGGAGGTGAATGGGTCGATGATAGTGATTGTTTGATGTATATTCGCGGATTTATTATGAGTGATTTGGGATCACATTTTCAAAGTCGTTTGGATGCATTAAATCGTCTAATTCAAAACACCTATATTAGCGGTGATTTAATGAAGCCTTTGCAACTCAAAAAACAAAATTTAGAATATATTTTATTGCGCTTGCCCACAATAGTGATGAAAAATGCCATTATTAAAGAAGCATCGGAGCTGTTTTTTTATTCAGAAATCTTAACTCCTTAAACGTATACTATGTGTTTATTGTAGCATTTATTGTAGTTTTATATGTGTGTAATATAGTAATACACATATAAATTATATGCTGCCATCAGAATCGATATCCGATTATTTAGTATTTATTATATTGACTTTTATAGCCAGTATACTATTTATTATGAATGACTCAATTAGTACTGTAGGATACGTGATTTTAGCTATTACATATATAATTGCAGGGCGATTTACTATCAGTACGTGGTCGGTATTGCCGCCATTTCAACTGTTTGAATGGTTTAAAACATTGACATTTACTTCTGCTTATATGACACCTATTTTAACATATAGTACACTATTATTAGTAGCATTTGTTATTGTAGGACTGGCTGTAGATATAGTACTCGTGAATAAATACATGATAACTAGGGCAAGCATAGTGGATTCGCTAGATTTGCGACTGTCAAAACATAGTAATAATAACCGAAAGGCTTTTAATATAACTTTGCTTATTGCATTATTTACACTAATTATGGTGTATTGCACCATTGCATTTAGTGGCATAATTAATACAGTATTTAATAGTAAATTAATACTATTTAGTCAAGGTATATTACTATTAGTTGTTTTTGTATCTGTAATTTTAAATATGATTTATACTTATCGTTTGCGAACCATAGTACATGATAGTAAATCAAAAAAACAAGACGACACATTAGATACTGACGGTGATGGTGTTGTCGATGCTGTTGATGCGAATAAAAATGGTGTAGCTGATAATATAGAAAACGAATATGATAAACGTTTAAAGGATGTTTATGGGCAAAATGCATTTACAGATTTATGGCAGCGTTTACGAATATTTTTTAGCAACCCATAAGAAACAATAATTCATAAAAAATAAAATTTTACAAGTATATTAAAACAAAAAACACATATAGAGTGTAATTTCATACAATCACTATTAACCATTGTATGAAATTTTATGAAACGCATTATGAAGATTATTTAAATTCATTAAAAACATTCAATTTACATCCGGAATTAGAACCTGTGTTTGACAAATTTCCACAATCGATTTCACAATTGTCGCATCTGATTTTTTATGGTCCGTCGGGGGTCGGAAAATACACTCAAGTGCTAAACGCGATCCAACGTTATAGTCCCAGTGGACTCGGCCATGATAAAAAAATCAATATTCAATCCGACAAATACGATTATACATATCATATTAGTGATATTCACTATGAGATTGATATGGCACTATTGGGATGTAATTCTAAAATGATATGGCATGACATCATACAGCAAATTGTGGATATAGTGGCCGTGAAACCAGATGTCCATAAAACATCTATAGTAGTGTGTAAGAATTTTCACATGATTCATAGTGAATTGTTAGAAATCTTTTATAGTTATATGCAAGAATACAGTTCGCGATTCTCTATTGTACATTTGAAATTTATAATAATAAGTGAGCATTTGTGTTTTATTCCAAATAATATACTATCGGCATGCGAAATTATTAATGTAAGACGACCGGCAAAAAATATGTATGTGCAAATGGTTACTGCGATGAAACAACAAAGACAACGTCAACCACGTAAATTGGCATATAAAGAAGAAGGTTCCGATACACATTCCGACGAAAACGAGTATTTTCGCAGTATAGTAAACACGCACTATGGGAGCAATAGTGCAAATGCAGATGTAATACAACAATGTGAAGTATTGAATTTAAAAGAGCTGCGTTATATGACTAGAATGCAACCTGGGGATGCGATGCCAAGTGATATTTTTAACAATGTTTGCGATACTATCATAGAGATGATGTTAGTACCAAATAAATTGGTGCATGCTGCCTTTCGTGATGCCATATATGATATTTTTGTGTATAATCTCGATATTCCTGAATGCATGTGGTATATATTGTGTAATTTAATTGAATATAATCATTTACGGGGCGAGGCGATCAGCGATGTAATGGTAAAATCATACAATTTTTTTAAATATTTTAATAATAATTACAGGCCAATTTATCATTTAGAAAGCATATTGCACTATATAATAATTAAAATTAATGGATACAAAGAACTTGCAACGGATGCATGAAGCGTGCAAAACGTTAGAAATGCATGTTTCAGAAGGGATGTCACCTCCTACAATAGAGGAAGTGCGAAAACAGTATAAAATAATGGCATTAAAATGGCATCCTGATAAAAATCGGGATGCGGCTGCGGTGGACCGGTACAGAGCCATTAAAGAAGCTCATGATTATTTGTTGGAAAAGTTGCCAAAAGACGACGATCAAAACAAAAAAAAAGACAACAATAGTGAATTTGATTATGGTTCAACACATAATATGTGTTATATGACAACTGCGACGCAGTTTTTTGAAACACTATATAGTGATCCGCAATTCCAACGGCATATATTACATCCATTATTAAAAAAACTAGTGGGTATGTGTGAAGATAATATGGCCAAGTTTATTGCTACATTGGATGTAGATAGAGCGGAGAAAACAATATATGTGTTGGAGATGTATAAAGAGGTGTTGCATTTGACGGATGGGTTTATTGCCGCGCTGCGCGCGGCCGTTGTTTCTGCAGACCAGCAAGAACATATAGTATTAAATCCCAATTTGAATGATTTATTATGTTGTAATGTCTATCGATTAACAACGGATAATGGTAGTAGCGTATTAGTTCCGTTGTGGCATGTGCAGTCGCCGGTGGTGTTTGATGATGGTCTCATAATTCATTGTTTTCCTGAATTGCCGGATAATATGTGGATTGATGATAATAATGCCCTACATATAGAGGTGGCAGAAACCCTCAAAAATGTGTGGAAAACAGGTGTTTTAAAATTCTCTATTGGGGATCATTTTACAAAAGAGGTTGAAGCTTCTTGTTTGAAAATTGCCAAACAACAAACAGTGATTTTACCAAATAGTGGATTACCGATGCCTGTAAAAAATGATATTTATAATGTTGATTTGATGGGGGATATTATAGTACACGTGAATTTACTATAATAGTGTATATTATTTTTGTTATACATTTATAATTTGCTTTATATTTCCTAATACAAATAATAATGCTGATGTATATAAAACCGGTTTGTTTATATACGTGTCTAATTCGCTATTATAATTTATTTTACTATCAGGTTTGATTTCGTCATTTGTGTTTGAATAGCTATTTGTGTTTAAATCGCCATCAGGTTTGGTTTCGTCATTTGTGTCTGATTCAAAAGAAGAATAACGTAAACTAGTCAATGGTTCATTTAATGATATATCAATATTATTAATACTAATATCAATATTATTTTTTTGTGTAAAATCGTCTAATGCAAGTTTATAATTATCTATAATGTATTCATAAATATCATTATTTTCATATTCTTTAACTAAACTTTCAACACATTTTAGATTTTTATTATATTCAGCATCAGTTAATGATTTTTTTCTCAAAGCAGTTTCCGCGTTTAACGTTAAATTATAATTATTAGAATCAGCAATTTTATGCATTTTATAAATATTTTTTTTTTCTAAAATTTCATGATTATTCATATTTTTATATTCTTCAACTAAACTTTCAAGACATTTTATATTTTTATTATCTTTAGCATCTATTGATGATTTATTTTTTAAAGCAGTTTCTGAATTTAATTTTAAATTATAAAAGAGTCCAGTAGCCATTTTATAAATATAAATTTTACTTATATTTATATTGGTTTTAGTCGTATTATTATTACTATAAATACGGTATCTAATCATCATTTACATCCATAATAGCCGATTTTTTTGTTGGTTTAGTTCGCGGTGTTGCCGTCTTTTCATATGCTCTCATTAATGCAAACGCATTTTTGGTTTTTAAAGGAAGTTGTGGTTGAATTGGTATGGATGCAGGTTTTGTTTTTGTGATTTTATTGCCCCATAGAGATTGTGTGACTGGTGCTACATTATCTGTATAATTATCTTCAGATTCGTCGTATTCGGCTTCTTCTTCTTTTTCATCATTTTCATCTTTAAACATAGCATCATCTTCGTCGGTAGAATCCTCTTCATCATAACCATATCGTGCAGACTTATCTTCGCGATCTCTCATAGAAAAATGTCGCAATAGTGATTTAAAACACATCTCTATTGAATTGTCGACTTCATTTGTAGTTTGTTTTTCTGGGTTTTCTAAATAAGCACCCAATAGTGATTGTAATCGCAATTTATTCTTTTTTACGTCTCTTATATAATCATTGTTTGACTGGGCTTTTACAGGATCTGTTGTACTTAAATAATTATTGTATTTCTTTTTGCTAGTTAATAGCTGTAACGTGAGACTATCGATGGAGTTCATTAATATTATATAATAGTTCAAAAATAAATATATTGTTTTGTATTAACAATATATTTTTAAGTGTTGATAAAATTGATTCATTATTTTTGTGTATATTAATATACAAACTAATAAAATCTAAACTAATAAAATTCAACAATGTATATTTATTTTAATTTATTGAATGCAGTATTAACTTGTGATGAATTTCCTCATCTAGTAAGTGTTGAAGATATGATGAAACATAATTTTGTGTATGATAAATGGGAAAAAACTGATTATCCGGATGGAACTTTTACGTTATCATATAAATATACAAAATGTCAGTGTGGTAATAATAAATATGAATTTTATAATTTACCAGATTTTCATGAATATGATTGTTATTCATGCGGTATTACAAAAAAAGAAGCAAGATATGAAGGGACATCTATGTATTTAAGTAATTCTGGTTCACAAGACATTGTTTGGACAAATCCAAAGATAATAGATAATAAATTAAAAGAAGTTCAAGGATATAAAAATGTATATGAATGGTATCCAAAACGTTATAATCATACAACGTTTGCTTTGCATATTGAAGATGGGCGTTTATCAGATGCAAATATATCAAATAATATAAATAATATATTAAATTATTGCTCAATCTTGTTTGTTGATAATATTTAATATTTATTTACATAAAAATTTTATTTAACGATATAAATGTTTAAATAAAATATATATTTTTATTTTAACTGATAAATTAATTATATAAATTTATTACCATTTAACTATTTTTTAGGCTGTTTTTAAGTAATTAAATAACCGACGCTAAATAGCATCCCTTATAAGTTTCGATTCCTGTATGATCCAGATTAATAGTTACATCTACAAAGATTTCGCCACCCATTTTCGACCATCTATGACAAAACATCCAATCTTCAGAGAAATAGTGATCCTCCTCTACGCCGCAGTCAAACAGTGCATATGCATAGTCATTTTCGGCACCTTCAAGAAAGGACACATCATCAGTATATTTTGTGTGAGGAAACGCTTTAAACATCGCTTCAAAAACGGGACGCTGAATCATCATAAAACCGGTGGCCAAATGACGCACTTTGGTCATATTACGTTCCACATTCAAGACACGCGATTCGTAATTAATATTGTAACGCACCAAATTGGTTTTAATAAATTCAGTTTCACTCATCATTGATTTATAACTGCTATTTTGATATCTTTGTTTAATAACATCCAAATTGGTTTGGGGGTTTTGTCCGCTAATAATATCCCATTTATAGTTTTTGATGGGATAAATGCCACCCGATAGAGGTTTATTAGCAATCAACAATTTGATGATATCAACGGGACTCCAAGTAATGTCGGCGTCAATAAACATCAAGTGTGTGACTGACTTGTCGCTCATGGCTTTGGCAACCAAATTGTTGCGAGCACGGGACACAAGACTATCATTGCGACAGAAAATCACATTAGCAGTGACACCATAATCGCGACACATAAACAAAGTAGAAATTAACGATTGTGTATAACTGACAAATGCAACGCTGCCGTAGCAGGGCGTCATAATAACTAGATGAGGTTTATGTTCGGCAACATATCTGCGAAAAACAGTATCGAGTGTTTCTACTGCGGTGGCATTTGCGGTGGTATTTGTAGTCTCAGTTGCAGTTGTAGTCTCAGTGGCGGTGGTAGTCGCATTCGATTCTTCAATAGTATATGAAACAGGATCAGACATAATAAGTATGTTTTATTTGTATTTAAGGTTTTAAATAGTTTGTTTGTGTATAATATATATTTGTGAAATGAATTGGATGAAACAAATGGCCAAATGTATTCAAAATAGAAAAAAAGGCGAGACTTTGGATGAAGTTTTAAAACGTTGTGCGGCTATACGTAAAAAAACTATAAAGAATACAAGTAAACGTAGTAAAGGAACTCAAAAACAAATTCGAAATCGTAAGTAAAAAATAAAATAACAACATATTATTTTATTTTTTTTGTAGAGGATTAAGGTCATATTTTGACATGTCGGTCGAAATCACTATGTGGCATTTGCTTTGCAAATACCGTCGGTTGAAATCACTATGTGATTTCTTTAAGCAGTAGCAGGCGCGGGAGCGGCAATCTTAAAAAAGTGAGTCTTAAGGTACTTCTGGAGGTTGAAGAAAGTAAGAACATCACCCTTAGCAAGCTTAAGGAGTTTACTAAGCTTGGCATCAGCATTAATATGTCTGCCATTGGCGGCATCCTTAAGGTTGTGAGCCTTGATGTAGGCATTGATCTCCTTGGAAACCTCAATACGAGACATCAAGGTACCAGCCTCCTTGCCGAGGAATTTAAGCATCTCCTCACTGACACCGGTGGGGTTGGCAAATCCAGAGGGCTTCTTGTTTCCAGAAGATCTTCTCTTCTTGCCACTGGCTTTCTGAGCCTGTTTCAGCTCTTTCTGGATACTCTTCTCAAGAGCCTTGTACTCGGACTTAAGGGAAGAGTGAAGAGAACCGATCTCCTGAATCTTGGCAGCGAAACCGGCAAGTTTGGAAGAAAGATCATCAACGGCACTGACGGTAGCAGCAGGGGCAGCAGTGGTCTCAGTGGCGGCCTCAACAGCAGGGGCAGCAACCTCAACTACGGGCGCAGCTTCAACGGCGGCCGCAGCCTTAGATTTACGCTGCTTAGGCGCAGCAGGGGCAGCAGCCGCAACGGGCTCAACGGAAACAGAAACAGTGGGAGCGGCAGCAGCGGCAGAAGTCGATTTAGTTTGACGGGGCATTTTTTATTATACACTATAATGCGGGTGTTTTTTAAGTAGTTTACAACAAATATATTTATCGCACCACAATTGCACTGGTTTTTATGCAGTTGTGCCCCCAGATTTATAACTTGTAAAAAATATTATACGTAAAATTCACAATTATTTTAATCCTCTAGTGCATCGTATAAAAGTTATCATATAACCAAGGTAAAGCTTCACGTGCTTCATCGGATACCATCACTAATCCTGTAAGAAAGTAACTGGCACCGGCATAACGATCATCCTGTGTGAGACCATCTGTAATTAATGTTTCGCCGATTCGCAGTAACATGGCTTCAAAATCGGATCGAGTGGTTGAAACAGTAAAACTGACATTTCCTAAATTTATAGCTGAAAACGCGCTTATAATTGGACAAACACGTTTATGTTGTTCGTTGGGTACATGATTCCAAATATGTAATAATTTTTGCATAAATACAAACATTTGTCGACCGGATAATTCATTAAACCATTGATATGATGTATAGAATCCCAATAAATCGATTTTTGCAAACAGCGAGCGAATGCGAGCTGCATAATCAAGAGTTGGATCTCGAGGCAACGCAGGAACTAGTATTGGCTGTTGTACTTGTCCTAATTGCTGCTGCTGTTGTTGTGGCATTGATTTATTTAAAAGCGTCTCCGGGTGTAATACAGAATAATTATATCCAGGATTTATTATGTTTGTCAATCGCAAAATATGTATTAAACTAGTTTTACTATCAATCATGGATTCACGCGTATAAGGATTTTCTAATTTTTGTGTGTTTACTATCATATTCATTATTGAATCTAAACTAAACACATAATTCGTGTTTGATCCCGGTGAAATATAGTGAAAATATTGATATACCTCAATTTCATTTATTGGTTCCATAGTATAAAAATCAGTATCATTTACTGGCATACTATCGGTTTTGCTTCCATATTTGAGTTTTAACCATAAACGTACTATATGTCCTCGAAATACACGTTGTATAATTTGTGTTTTTTTTACAATATTAATATTATCTATTATGCGTTGGGCTAATACTTGTTTGGTTCCACTACATGGTAAATTCCATGCCTTTACTATATTACGTAATTCAGGTAATTTGTATTGCTGTGTCATTTGTGTGACAGATGGCGTAGTAGTATTTTCATACAAATATTGATATTCCATGTTTGTTGTTAAATTTGGTAGCCTTTTACGTCGTTTTGAAGTCAATTTTCCTGTATTTGTTGTTGTAAGTAGATTTTCTAACTCATGTAGTGGTAACATTTTTGATTGCGAATTTGTCATTTTAAATATGAATAATACACGGATATGTTTATATAATATTTCTTTCGTCTTTTTTCTCTATTCGGTCTTTTTTCTTTATTCAAACAACATAAACCTAAATTGTTTGAAAACCTCAAAAAAATTGATTGCTTCATGTGTGCATTAAACAATTTGCAAAACATATATAAAGTCAAATACAGTTAGTCTATTATCGTAATACAATCATGTCTCAGTCTAAGTCTTCTCCTATTGTTCTTGATACCGCTTCTTGGGTTCCCAGTCAAATTCGTTTTATGCCTCCTAAGCTTAATGACAAGGGCGGCAAGTCAATTAGTCTGATTAGTACTCAAAGTAATCGTAGTCTTTATGTTAGCACTCCTTTGCTGACCACTTGGGGTATCAGTGATTATGTTGATCCCCAAACTGGTGTTTCCGATGGCAAGTTTCAGATTTCGTTTACTTTCCCTAAGGATCAGTATGCCAACAAGAATACTGATATGTTCTTGGCAAAGATGCAGGAGTTCGAGCAAGCCATTTTGGATGCTGCTGTGGTGAATTCCGAGCTATGGTGGAACGAGGCGCTTGATAAGGGCATTTTAAAGCATACTTTCTTCCCCATTTTGAAGTATGCTAAGGTTCCTGGAACTAAGAAGCCTGATTTATCTAAGAAGCCCAATCTTAATGCGAAGGTGCCTTTCTATGAGGCCGAAAATAAGTGGAATGTCGAGATTTACGACACCAAGGGCGAGTTGTTGTTCCCCAACTCAAATGAAGAGCTCACTCCTGCTCACTTTGTTCCTAAGTTGAGTAGCGCTGCTGCTGTGTTGCAGTGTGGTGGCATCTGGATTGGTGGTAAGGGATGGGGTGTCACTTGGAAGCTCGTTCAGGCTGCTGTGAAGCCTAAGCAAACCGAGTCAGTCTTTGGTAAATGCCATATTCAGTTGTCTGATGAGGATACTGGTTCTATGCAAGTTGATCCCGAGGAGTCGCATGAGCTAGATGAGATTCCTGGTCCTGCTGTCGCCCCCGCAAAGGCTGCCATCTTAACTCATGTTGCTGATAGTGATGATGATGAGCCGAAGGCTTCTGCCAAGGCGGAAGCTCCTGCGGCTAAGGCTGCTGCGAAGGCTGAACCTGTTGCTAAGGCATCAGAACCTGCGCCTGCACCTGCACCTGCACCTGCTCCTGCAAAGAAGGTTATCAAGAAAGTTGCCGCTCCTAAGTAAAACGTCGATCCTAAGTAAAGCGTTTACATAAATATTATATGGTTACAGGTTTTTTCATGATATAATAGTACATGCAGGTTTTTTTTCATGATATAATAGTACATGCAGGTTTTTTTTCATGCAATATTAGAATTATTGTATGAAATATTTTATGCGTTTATTTTAATAATGAACACAACACGCGGAAAACATACGCACAAATCACAACGCCGGCGTACATATAAAAAAACCGCTTGCAGCCCGCTTGTGAACAAATCCAATAAAGTCACTCAAGATTCCTGTTTGACAAAATCAATCATGCTCCGTCTTAAAAAAGATTTTAACAAAAATCATCCTGATAATCCTATTTTATTCACAAAACCCATATTAATTTGGCGTGAACTTAAATCTCGTATTGGCGAATGCATTGACGATCGCTGTTTATTACAGGAAATCGATGACCACTCACTTCGCAACCAAATCATACAGAATTATTTTGCTCCTGAACATCCTCCTTCTTGGCTGAAAAACCGTCGCGAATGGTTAAGCAATTTTGACATCGATAGTGTTATGAAACAATACATGCTTAAATATAAGGATTTTGTGCATTTAGGAACAACCTCTATCGATTATAATTTTGTGTATGCCGATGGTCAATGTGTAGAAAATAACTTGTGTAAATTAGATTTGGCCAAATTAATTAAATCGGGAAAACGCAGAATGTCTACTGTATTTAATTTGTCGCCACACAATAAACCTGGATCTCATTGGGTATCTGTTTTTGTTGATGTCCCGCATCGCACTATTATGTATTTTAACAGTTCGAAAAATGATATTCCCAAAGAAGTGCAACAACTGTCAAACACTATTATTGAGCAGGGTAAGGCTATGACTCCGCCCATTAATTTTGTGTTTAAAACGAATGAACGTAATCATCAAAATGGTAATACGGAGTGTGGGGTGTATTCGATTTATTTTATTGTGGAAATGTTGCGGGATTTTAATACTATTGGGAAGTTTATTAAGGGAAGCATCCCCGATAGAGTCATGGAAGAAAAACGATATGAATTGTTTAATGCACCCGTTTCGGAATCGGTGGATAAATAAATGATGTTGAATTTACTATAAAGATCGGATTGAATTTACTATATACATCGCATAGATTTACCATATAAATCTATACTGGTTATATAGTAAAACTATGAAAACAAAAAGGAGGTATAATAAAATAAATAAAACTCGTAGATTTGGTGGTGTTAATAGTAATAATAATAATAATACTGTTAATCCTGCTACTGCTACTGCTACTGCACCTGCTACTGCTACTGCACCTGCTACTGCTACTGCACCTGCTACTGCTACTGCACCTGCTACTGCTACTGCACCTGCTACTGCTACTGCACCTGCTACTGC
>JACCDY010312262.1_pt1 | contig 134425 bp, 113 predicted proteins | sample 7446391 | NCBI WGS metagenome assembly JACCDY01 (sample SAMN15323451, study PRJNA562643) | freshwater metagenome | isolation source: river surface water | place: USA:Blue River Watershed | collected 2017-08-18 | reverse complement strand
GCGGCACGGAGATCTTCACCACCTGGGGAGCGCTTGGGCTGGCGCGCCTGGGCTCGCTTTTGCCGAAGAGGAAATAGCCGAGCGCGCCGACGACGAGGAGCGCGCCCGCGGCCTGGACGACGCGCGCCGAGGGAAAGGGGCGCGAGCCGGGATCTTTTTTCGAGGGGGCCATCGGAGCCTATTTGGGCGGCTGGGTGGCGAGGCCGATCTGGGTGATGCCGACGCGGCCGATGACATCGAGCACGTCCATGATGCCCTGATACTGCGTGCCGCGGTCGCCGCGGACGACGACGGGGAAGTCGGGGCTCTTGACCTTGTGCTCGTTGAGGCGTTGCTCGAGCTGCTCGAGGGTGACGGGAACCGTATCCAGAAAAATCTTACCCTCGTTGTTCACCGTGATGGCGCGGCTCTTCGGGCCGCCGAGCGCGGGGGCGGAGCTGCCGCGGGGCAGGTCGACCTTCACGCCCTGAACGCCGGCGGTGGTCATGATGATGAAGATGAGGAGGAGGACCAGATAGAGGTCCACCATCGGGGTGACGTTGATGTCGTCGTAGGATTTGCTGTCGTCGGCCTTCATTTCCGGACGGCCTCCTGGATCTCGTCGTCGGACTCCGTCCGGCCCGGATCGCGCCGCCCGAAGGGCGCGGTGGTGGAATCGGCGGCGCCGGGCGCGACGGGGTAGAACTCCGCCATCTTGGTGATGAACTCGTCGATGAAGAGCTGCATCTCGGAGACGGCGTCCTTGATCCGGCTGTTGAGGAAGCTGTAGAGGAAAAGCGCGGGGATCGCGACGAGCAGACCGAAGACGGTGGCGAGGAGCGCGGACGCGATGCCGGGGGCGATGGAGTTGACCTCGACCTGGCCGGTCTTGGCGATGACGGCGAAGGTGATCATGACGCCGACGACGGTGCCCATGAGGCCGACGTAGGGGCCGCCGGCGATGCCGATGGTGAGGGAGACGAGGCCGGAGTTGAGGCGATGGACCTCGCGGGTCTGGCTGGCGTCCAGGCTGGCCTTGATCGCGGTGATGGAGCGGGCGGAGAGGCCGTGGAAGCCCTTCTTGCTCTTGATGCGATGGTGGATCTCCTCCGAGCCGACGTGGTAGATCTGGTAGAGCGGGCTGGTCTGCATCACGGCCTGCAACTCGGCGTCGGCGACACCGCCGAGGCTCTTCACGTTGTCGGCGTCGGTGTGGTCGATGACGGTGAGATCGTAGGAGACTTCCTTCCAACGGCGGAGGAACTCGGCGGTGCCTTTCTCGACGCGTTTCAGGTAGCGGAACTTCCGGATGGCGACGACCCAGCCGACGACCATCATGATGATGCAGCAGCCGACGGCGATCCAACCGTCGAACATCATGTTTCGCGCGATGTCGCCAAAGAGCATGACGTGCTCCAAGGTGGCGTTGTGGCCGCCTCCGCCGGCGGTCTCCTCGGCGCCGAAGACGACGATCTTCTGGCTTTCGGGCGAACCGGACTCCGCGAGGGCGGCGAGGCGAAGCCAGGCGGCGGAGCGGGCGACGGTGGAGATCTGGACCTCGTCGATTTCGCCGACGAAGCCGTTGCGGCCGCCGGCCGCGCCCAGGGTGAGTTCGCCCTCCAGGGCGGGAAGCGGGGCGGCGACACGGCCGTATTCCTGGCCGTCGACGTAGAGGATGACGGAGGCGGAGTCGGCGACGAAGGCGAGATGACGCCAGTTGTCGGCGGGCAGCGCGGCGGCGGGCGTGCTGGATACGGAGCGGGCTCCGTCGCGGATCTCGAGGACGGGCGCGCCGGCTTCGAGGAAGAGTTCGACGGCGGAGTTTTTTTGTCCCCAGGAGAAAAGCACCTGGCGGCCGGCGGAGTCGGCGGCCTTGACCCAGGCGGAGAAGGTCAGCGGCCGGGCCGCGTCGCGAAGCAACGCGGGCGAGGCGGGAACATGGATCGTCTCGGTGCCGGAAAAACGCTGGCCGGGGCCGATGAGGGAGCCTTCGACGGGGAGGGCGGCGTTGTTGGCGTTGCGCGCGTTCTTGCTGGAATCGACCGGGGCGCCCGCTCCGGCGAAGTGGTAGACGAGGGCGGTGTCGTCGTCGTAGGCGGTCTTGGCGTCGTCGACGCGCGGGGCGGAGCGGGCCTCGTGTCCGTAGTAAAGCCAGAGGTCGGCTTTGGCGCCGGGCTTGAGGCCTTGGACATCGACCCAGACGAAGGCTTCGTTGAGCAGCGGATCGAAGCGCTCGATATGATGGGGCAGGACGGTCTTGTCGTCGCCGCCGACGAAGCGGATGTCGGCGCCGTCCTCCATGGCCTGGAGAAACTGGAAATTGCCGTCGTGGAGACGCACGAGCACCGGACGGGCGGCTTCGTTGGCGGAGCCGGCGACGGACGCGTCGATCGTGATCTGGCGGCGGACCGTCCAGGCGTCGTTCCACCAGGCGAAGGACGTCGCGGTGGAGGCGATGAAGGCGGCCAAGGCGAGGGCGGGCCGGAGCGTGAAGAGGGAGCGTTGCGGAGCCATGTGGGTCGATGAAAGGTGAAGTCGGGTGCGCGAGGTCGGGCCTAGTAGCTGGCGCCGACGGAGAAGTTTACGCGGAGGTCGCGCGCCTGCGTTTCGCCCGCGTCGCGGAGGGGCCAGCCGGCGTCGATCGAGCCGGTGAAGCGATCCCGGAGCAGGACGCGGGTGCCGAAGCCGACGCCGAGAAGATCGAAGCGGGAATCCTGCTCGGGGAGCGCGTCGTGGAGCGTGACATGAGCGCCCTCGACGAAGGCATGGATGCGCCAGTCGTTTTTCGGCGCGGAGGAGCCGGCCGCGGGCGCGCCGAGCAGAGAGGGCGAGCGAAGCTCCACGGTGCCGGCGAGCGCGTCGTCCCCGGCGATCTCGGATTCGTAGTATCCCCGGACGGTGTCGGCGCCTCCGGCGGAGAATTGCTCCGAGTCCACGAGGGCCTGGCCGGAGAACTGGGCCTGGCCGCGGAGGAGGAGGGAGAAGCCGGCGGGCAGCTTCTGATCGCGCGAAAGATCGGCGCGCAAGTAGGCGAAGCTGCCGGAAGACGCGACACGGCGCGTGGCGAAATCGTTTTCGTCGGCGCCGAGCGGACGGAGCCCGAGGGTGGGGGCGAGGCTGAGCTCGGTGGAGCCGGTTTTGCCGATCCAGGTGGCGCCGTAGCTGAGCGGCAGCGTGGCGTAGTCGATCGGGGCGCGGGAGTCGGATCCGCCGGCCGAGAGGGTCTGGTCGAGGTGTTTGACGTCGAGGCCCGCGGACGCGGTGTGAAAAAAGGCCTGGTCGCCGCCCGGGAGCGCGAAGATCGCCCGCCCGCCGTAGGTCGAGCCGCGCCCGGCCACGGCGCCGCCGCCGAGCGTGGAGACGTCGCTCTCCTGCCGGGTGGCGATGAGCTGGAGCGTGAGGAAATCGACCGCGCGGGGACGGAAAAGGTAGTAGCCGGAGAAGACCTTGGCGTCGTCGAGGTCCTCGGGCGCGATCTGGAAGGTGAGTCCGGCGGTGTGCCCGCGTTGGAAGAGGTTGCCGTAGCCGACGCCGCCGTTGAGGCGGAGATCGGTGGTGTCGGCGCTGTTGCGGTTGTTGAGCTCGACGTGGGCGGAGAGCGGCGGCTTGGCCTCGTCGACCTTGAGATCGACGTCGATGGCACCCGCCTCGGCGCCGGGCTTGAACTCGGGGGTCACGCGGCGATCCGCCACCTGGTTGAGACGGGCGATGTCCTGGGAGAGGGCGTTGAAGTCGAGGGGCTGTCCCTCGGCGAGGGAGGGGGCGTCCTCCTTCAGGCGGTCGGGCCGGGAGTAGCGCGAGCCGGTCACGCGGGTGCGGCCGACCACGCCCTCGGTCACCAGGATGGACACGACGCCGGACGAGGCGTCCTGGGCGGGAACCTGGACGAAGGCGGCTTGGTAGCCTTTTTTTCGATACAGATCCTCGACCGCGAGCCGCGCGAGCTCGACGTCGTCCGCGGTCCGCTCCGGACCGAGGAACGGATAGACGGCCTCCTCGATTTCGCCGGGAGAGACGGCGTGGACGCCTTCGACGCGGTATTCACGGACAAAGAAACGGGTGGCGGACGCCGCGGCGCCCGCCGCGGCGTCCGACTCCGGCGCGAAGACCAGGGCGGTGGCGAGCAAGGCGACGGCGAGGCCGGCGGAGGGGGAAAGCGGGCGGAGGCGGGTCGGGAGTTTCAATTTCCGGGGAAAACGAAGTTCCTCCGGCCGCTTTTTCGGCCGGAGGAACTGGCTGGGACGGGAGCCGGCGCGGTGTCGCGGCGGCTCGCGGAACCGATCAACGGCGGCGGCGGCCGGCGGCGACGTAGCCCATGGCGGCGAGGCCGAGGATGGCGGCGTAGGACGAGGGCTCGGGGATGGGCGAGGTGCCGGAGGCGGTGAAGCTGAGGCCGGAGCCGCTCAGGGTGAAGTAGCCGAGGTAGTTCGTGCCGCGGCCCCAGACGAGGCCGGAGGCGTCGGTGGAGAGGCCGGTCGGGGCGGTGCCGCCCGAGGCGGGGACCAGTCCGTAGAAATCCGAGATGGTGGTGCCGGCGGCGACGTTGGCGTTGTTCGGGCCGAACTGCGGGGCGTTGGACGTCTGCTGGCGGGAGTAGAGCGAGTCGACGTTGGAGTCGACGACGACGTTCACCGTGCCGTTCACGGTGGTGTCGGTGAGGTTGTAGGTGTTGGCGATGGCCTGGATGTTGGTGCGGACGGCGCTGAGCGTGCTGTCGGAGCCGGAGGAGATCGCGGAGGGCGCGTCGCCGACGCTGACGCGGGGGCTGGCGGAGAAGATGGTGTTGCGGGTGAGGCCGTTGACCACGGTCGCGTAGGTGGCGCCGGTGACGGTCCACTCGAGGTCGGTGCGGCTGTTCCAGTTGGCGCCGTAGGTGGCGGCGAGATCGGCGACGATGTTGGCGCTGAAGGAGACGGTGGAGCCGTTGTTGTTCTCGAACTGGGTGTAGCTGCCGAGGTTGACGATCAGGTTCTGCGTGGCGCCGGTTCCGGTCGAGGTGTAGAAGCCGATGAGGATGTCGCCGGCGCCCTGCGGGTCGGACGTGGTGGCGGCGAAGGCGGCGGAGGTGGCGGCGAGGGCCGCGAGGGAGAGGGAAAGGACGGAGGATTTCATGATGTGAAAGACGGATGGGTTTCGGGAAAAAGGGCGGACGCGGCCTGCGTCCGCCCTTCCGGTGCGGAGATCTGGATTTCCGGGATTACTTGAGGGTGATCACGGCGCCTTCGGAGGCGCGGGTGACGAGCATGTCGGAGAGCTTCACGCCCGAGGCGCTGGGGACGTTCGCGATGATGTTGGTCGAGAGGGCGTCGGCGAAGGTCTTGGGCAGTCCGGCGAGGGCGGTGGTGCCGTTGGGGCCGGAGCTCTTGCGGTAGGCGAGCTGGGCGACGGACCAGAGGGAATACTTGCCCTCCTTGATCGCGGTGAAGTCCCAGGTGGTGGTCTGGCTGGTGGAGTTGTAGGAGACGCCGAGCGAGACGCCGTTGTAGGCGAGCACGTAGCCGGTGTCGGTGGAGGTGGTGGTGTTGATGGCCTTCAACAGGGCGGCGGCGTCGCCGACGCCGACATAGCCGACGAGGCCGAAGGGCACGCCGTCGTAGAGGTTGCCGGAACCGTCGGTGTCGGAGACCGTCTTGGAGAGGTCGCTGGCGAGGGTGCCGCCGCTGGTGTAGCCGTTGTCGCCGTCGACGAAGCCGTTGGTGGCGTCGGCCGCGGTGAGGTTGATCTGGGTGATGTTGGAGCCCGAGACGACGGGGGTGAACTGGGTGGCGGGGGAGGTCGCGCCGAAGCCGGTCTCGGCGAAGGTCACGAGGCGGGTGCCGGAGAGGGGGTTGCGGCCCACGGCGTAGAGCTTGGTGCCGCTGGCGTCGGCCGAGCCGGTGAAGAAGGAGAGGGGGGCGCCGCCGCCGAGGAGGCCCTTGGCGAGCTGGTTGGTGATGTTGGTGACGGAGTCGTAGCCGGCCTTGCCGGGGTGGCTGGCGCCGAGGCGGCCCTTCACGAACACGAAGGGAATGATGCCGACGGAGGTCTCCTTGAGGGAGGGGGTCTTGTAGATCGTGGCGGACTGGGTGTTGTCGGCCATGGCGATGTCGGGGATCGCGCTCTCGATGTTGCCGCCGGAGGCGGAGAAGCTGGCGGTGGAGTCGGAGACGCCGGTGCCGTTGGTGTTGGGGACGACGCTGGCCTTGATGAAGTTTTGGGTCAGGCCGCGGGCGACGTCGCGGATGCCCTCGACGGAGCCGGTCCAGGCGCACTGGATGACGACCGCGTTGCCGGAGTAGGTGCCGACGTAGGTGGCGTATTGGGCGCCGGTGGCGCCGCTGGTGCCGGTGTAGGCGACGTCATAGCCAGGCGCGAGCAGGCTTTGGATCGAGCTGATGGTGGCGGAGCGGAAGGCGGTGGATCCGGTGACGCGGATCGTGGTCTGGGCGGAGGCGGCCTGGGCGGCGGCGAGCGCAAGCAAAACGGCCGCGCAGGATTTCATGTGCTTCATGTGGAGGTCAGTTGGGTTTAGATGGTGCGCCGTTGGTCGAACGGACGCGCCTATCCAACCCGACTTCTGTTACGATGCGGCGGAGGCCGGGTGATAACCCGGCGACTTCAGTGTGACGGATGTGCTCTTATCGCCAGCGTTGGGCGTCCGCGGGCGGGGCGCGAATCCCGGACGAGAGCCACGCAAACGAATGCGGAACGCGTTTTCCGCGCGACGTGACGCCGGATGGCCGAAAAATCGCCGCTGCAAAGCGAGTGGGCGGACGGTTGGCGAGAGCCTGAAGCGGATCGGAATCGACCGGGGATGGAAGCGTCGCGACGTCCCTGGGTTTTCGCGCTAAATGCAGCCTCGTCGATGACGAGGATTGCCATGCGTTTGAGCGGACGGCGACCATGGCCCGAGATCGACTCCCCCATGGATTTTCATGCGCCCATCGTCCTGTCTCCGCCGGCTGGTTTCAGGGACCGTCCCGCCTCGATGACGGACGAGGGCGGTTTTTCAGGGGCGGCGCGACTTCAAGCCAATCGAAACTAAAATGAAGATCTACTTCATGGGCATCTGCGGAACTGCGATGGGCAACGCGGCGCTTCTGGCGCGCGCGGCGGGGCACGAGGTGCTCGGCGCCGACACCGGCGTCTATCCGCCGATGAGCACCGTGCTCGCCGAGTCCGGCATCGCGCTCCACGAGGGCTACGACGCCGCCCGACTGGAAAAGCTCGCGCCCGATCTGGTCGTGATCGGCAACGCCATGTCGCGCGGCAACCCCGAGGTCGAGTGGCTGCTCGACACCCGCGCGCTGCGCTTCACCTCGTTGCCCGCGCTGCTCAACGAGACCATCCTGGCGACGCGAAAAAACATCGTCGTCTGCGGCACCCACGGGAAGACCACCACGACCGCGCTCGCCGCTTTCCTGCTGCGCGAAAACGGCCGCGATCCCGGCTTTCTCATCGGCGGCGTGCCGCTCGATCCGCCGACCGGCAACCATCTCGGCGCCGCCGCCGATCCCTTCGTCATCGAGGGCGACGAATACGACAGCGCCTTCTTCGACAAGCGCTCGAAGTTCATCCACTACGCGCCGCACGTCGCGGTGTTGAACAACCTCGAGTTCGACCACGCCGACATCTTCCGCGACCTCGCCGACGTGCAGCGCACGTTCTCGCACCTCGCGCGCATCGTGCCGCGCAACGGCCACGTCGTGATGAACGGCGACGACGACAACCTCCGCGCGCTCGGTCCGATGTCGTGGACGCGCGTCACGCGGGTGGGGCTGGGGGAGAACAACGATGTCCGTATCACAAACTTTTCCGAAGGTCCGTCGGGCGTGGGGTTTTCCCTCGTCTGGAGCGGCCGGCCGTGGGCGGACGTTTCGTGGTCCCTGCCCGGCATCTTCAACGTCCGCAACGCCGCGATGGCCGCGACGGCCGCGGCGCTCGCGCTCGGCGGCAGCGAGAAGCTTTCGCTCGCGCCGCTCGCGCGTTTCCGGGGCGTGAAGCGTCGCCAGGAAAAGCTCGTCGATCGCGCCGGCCTGACCGTGATCGAGGATTTCGGCCACCACCCGACCGCGCTCGCCGAGACGCTGGGCAGCCTGCGCAACCGGCATCCGGGCGCCTTGCTCACCGCGGTCTTCGAGCCGCGCAGCAACACCGCGCGCACCAAGACTCTGCAAGGCGGCTTCATGCGCGCGCTCGCGCTCGCCGACGAGGTGTTCATCGGCGCCGTCAACCGCGCCGACAAGCTGAAGGAGTCCGACCGTTTCGACGCCGAGGCGGTGGTGCAGCACCTCGAGACCCAGGGCGTCCACGCCGCGACCGCGCCGACCAACGCCGAGCTGCTGGAGAAGCTGAAGACCGCCGCGCTTTCGGGCGGCTCCGACGCCAAGGCCCGGCCCCGCGTCGTGGTGTTTTTCTCCAACGGCAGCTTCGACGGGATAATCGCCGCTTTCGCGCAAGCCGCGAAATAGGCGCCTCCGGGCCGCGCTCGACCGGCGTGGCCATTTGACGGCGGGGCAACTTTAGGGCGTGATGGGCGTCTATTTCCCTTTCGCCATGGCCCTGTCTCGTCGAAGCAAGCTCATCCTCCTCCTGATTCTCGCCCCGATCGTCCTCGTGGCGATCCTGGTCGCCGCCGCCTTCACGTCGGCGGTGCAGACCTTCGCCGCCCGCAAGGTGCTCGCGGGCCAGGGAGGCGCGGTCGAGCGCGTGGATGTCGGCCTCGGGGGGGCGAAGCTCCGCGGCCTCGCGATCGAGCAGCCCGGCCTCAAGCTCCAGGTGCCCGATTTTCGCGCCGACGCGCCGCTTCTCGACCTCGCCGGAGGCAAGGTCGAGGTCCGGTCCTTGGTGGCCCGCGACATCGTGGTCGAGATTGACCCCGTCGCCTTGCAGGCCGCGCAAAAGCCGGCCGAGGAGAAGCCGGCGGAGCCGGCGAAACCGTTCAACGGCGTGCTCGACGCCGCCAAGCTTCCCGAACTGCGGGTCGACGGCATCGACATCGCCGGGCGTCTTCGCGTGGCGGGCCCGCAGCCCGTCGACGCCACCTTCGCGCTGAGCGGCGGCGGGATCCGCTCCGGCCAGGCGGGAAAGCTGGAGCTGAAAATCGAGGCCAAGGCCGGTCTCGGCTCGGTCGTCACCACCTTCACCCTCGCGCCGACCCTGGGCGCGGACGGTCGTCTCGACGCGCTCGGGGCGGTGGCCGAGGCGCTGGCCACGAGCAAGCTGCTCGCCCAGCCGGCCAAGCTTCGCGCCAAGGTCGACATCACCCGTCAGTCGGCGGGGGAAGCCTACGGGTTGAGCCTGCTCGCCGGCGACACGCCGCTCGTGGAGCTCGACACGCGTTGGGCGCCCGGCGCGAAGGAGCTGCCCGGCCGTTGGAAGATCGCGATCCGGGACCAGGACCTCGCGCCTTTCGCGATGGGGCTCTCCTTGCCCCGGTTCACCGTCGCGGGCGGCGGAGACCTCGCCCTCCTCGGCGCGGAGGCCTTGCGCGTCGGCGGCGAACTCGGCCTGGCCGCCGACGGCCTCGAGACGGTCGGACTGCCGAAGCTCGGGCCGATCGCGCTGGCGTCCAAGTTCTCGGTCGAGGCCGCGGCGAAGGAGCTGCGCGTCGACTCCCTGCAAGTCGACGTGAAGGGCGCCTCGCCGGTGCTCGCGGTGCGCACGGCGCAGCCCTTCGGTCTCGCGCTCGAGACCAAGAAGATCGTTCCCAGCCGCGAAGGCGCCGATCTGGCCGAGATCACCTTGCTCGGCGTTCCGGCGGAGTGGCTGCAGGCCTTCGCGCCGGATTTTTCCCTCGGTGGATCCGTGACCGGCGCCTGGGCCGCTCGCGCCGAGGGCGACGGTTTTGTTTTGGTTTCCAGCCAGCCTCTGGTCGCCAACCAGGTCGCCTACGCCTCGGCCGGACAGCCTTTGGTGAAATTCGACGCGGTGCGGGTCGAGAACCTGCGCGCGAAGCAGACCTCGGCCGGCCTCGAGGCCGCGATCGGCGCTTTGCGCGTGGTCGTCGACGGCGCCGATCTCGTCACGTTGAAGGTCGACGCCTCGCGTAAGCCGGGCGCGCCGCTGGTCGCGAAGGGCGAGCTGCGCGCGCAACTGGCCAAGCTCGCGGACCAGCCGGTCTTGCGCGGACAGACCCGCCTCAGCGCCGGCGAGGCCGTGGTCACCTTTGACGCGAGCGTCGCCGAGGCGCTCAAGGCGCTCGCCCAGCTGCGTCTGTCCGGATTGCGCGCCGCCGGCGCGGGCGACCTGCCCGAGGTGGCGATCGACGCCGAACTGGCCCGCGACGCCGCCGGCGTGCTCAGCGCCAAGCTGCCCCTCGTCGTGCGCAACGCCAAGGCGGGCCGGAATTCGGACCTCGCGCTCCAGGCCACGGTCACGCCGGGCAAAGCCGAGACGCAGGTCGCGGCCAAGTTGGCCAGCCAGGTTCTTTACGTGGAGGATTTGCAGGCTTTCGCCGCGCTTGCCGCGCAGACCAAGCCCGCCGCGCCGGCCGTTCCGAAGGGAACCGACGCCACGGCCAAGCCGGCCGCGCCCGCGCCGGCGCCCGCCGGACCGCCTTGGGCCGGAACCTCCGGCGAGGTGGAGCTTTCGCTCGCCCGGATCGTTTACGCGCCCGGCGTCGAGATCACGCAGACGCAAGGCCGGCTCACGCTCACGCGCGACGCCGCGAGCCTGGAAACGTTTCGTCTCCTGCTCGGCACCGGCGGCTCGCTGGACGCCAGCGGCGCGCTGAAGTGGCTCGCCGCGGACAAAAGCTACACGCTGGGGGCCGATGTGAAAGGGGCCGGCGTGGCGGTCGGTCCCTTGCTTCATGCCCTCGCGCCCGGCGAGGCGGCGAAGCTGGAAGGGACCTACGATCTCTCCGCTTCCGTGAAGGGGCAGGGGAGCGACCCCGCACTGGCCGCCTCCGGCGCCGCGGCCGAGTTCAAGTTGGTCGGCAAACAGGGCGCGATCCGCGCGATCAATCTCGAGACGAACAAATACGCGAAGGCCGGCAACGTCGTCTCCGGCTTGGCGGGCCTCGCCGGCGCGCTCTCCGGCAACGAGGAGATCGCCAAGCAGGCCAATCGCGTCACGGCCTTCAACGCGGTCGCCCGCTCGCTCGCCAACCTCGCCTACGACGAGATCGCGATCGAGGCGAAGCGCGGCGCGGACGGCGGCGTGGAAATCGCGCGGATCGGTCTGCTTTCGCCGCAGTTGAAGCTGGCCGGCTCGGGCGGTCTCCGCCCGGTCGCGGGCCGTTCCTGGCTGGAGATGCCGCTCACCCTGAAGCTCGATCTGGGCGCCAAGGGCGAGCTGGCTCGCCATCTGACCTCGCTGCGTCTGCTCGAGCCGTCCGCGTCGGCGCAAGGCGCCGAGACCTACGCGTCGATGGTCGAGCCCCTGGTTCTCGACGGCACGCTGAAGCAGATCGGCACCGCGCAGGTCTCGAAGCTGTTGAGCCGAGCGCTCGCGCCCTGAGCCGGACGGGCTCGCGGCGGCGTTGCCAAGGGGCGGCCGCCGCGTCCTGATCTCCGCACCGTGGCCGTCAAGAAACCCAGCTCCCTCGCGCGCATGCTCGAGCGTCTCGACACGCTCGACAAACCCACGCTGTCCGCGCTGGCCCAGCGCCTCGGGCGCGAACGCGGGCTTTTCGAGCGCGTCTTCAACGTGCTTCAGGAAGGCGTGCTCGTGGTCGACGGGGACGGCGGGATCGCCTTCGCCAATTCCGCCGCCCGGCGCCTGCTGGGTTTCAAGGCGACCGACGCGGGCGGCGTCACGCTCTGGCGGCTCGCGCCCGGCCTGCGTTCGCTGCTCGCGCCCGCGCTGGACGCCGCGACGAGCCTCACGCGCGAGATCGAGCTGAGTTATCCGGAGCCGCGCGCCGTGCGGCTCTATCTCGTGCCCTTCGCGGCCCGGGTGGAGGCCGAGGCGGCGCCCGACGCCGACGATGGCGGCGCGATCGTCGAGGGTGCGGGGCGGCGTTTCGCGGTGGTGTTGACCGATATCACGCGCGACAAGCTCGACACCGACCAGCGCATCGAGAGCGAGCGCGTGGCCTCGATCGTCCTCCTCGCCGCCGGCGTCGCTCACGAGCTGGGAAATCCCCTCAACTCGCTCACGATCCACCTCCAGGTAGTGGAGAGGAAACTACGCCGGCTGCGCGGCGTGGACGCGAAGGACGCCAAGGCGCTGGGCGATTCGCTGCGCGTGTGCCGGGAGGAGGTGTCGCGCCTCGACGGCATCATCTCGAACTTCTTGCAGGCCATCCGTCCGCGGCCGCCGGATCTCGCCGACACGCGGCTGGCGGACGTGCTCGCCGAGGTGCTGGCCTTCCAGGAGCGCGAGCTGGCGGATCGCGGCGTGAGCGTCGAGGTGGAGAGCCCCGGAGACCTGCCCGTCGTGCTTGCGGACAAGGACCAGGTGAAGCAGGTGTTTTTCAACCTCGTGAAAAACGCGTCCGAGGCGATGCAGCCGGGCGGGCGGCTGCGCATCGATGCGCGTGCCGACGAGGAGCACGTCTCGCTCGCGTTCGCCGACAACGGCAGCGGGATCAAGCCCGAGGATCTCGCGCGGCTTTTCGAGCCCTACCACACGACCAAGCCCACGGGCCACGGTCTGGGCATGATGGTGGTGCAGCGGATCATGCGCGCCCACGGCGGCCAGATCGCGGTGGAGAGCAATCCCGGCCGCGGCACGACCGTGACGCTCCAGTTTCCGTTGAAACAGCGGCGGGTGAAACTGCTCGGGGGGTAGGCGTGCGAATCGTCGGCGACGGCGCCCTCCAGGTGCTGACGTTGGAGGGCGCTGCGGCGTCGGCTCCGTCCCCCCCCCGGGGATTTTTCGGGTGGCGTTTTCGGGGGCGGACTTTTGCGTCGGCCCGATGTCGAGCGAGTCATCCCCAGTCGATCTCATCGCGAACGCCGCCGCCCAGTTTGGCGGACGTCCCTCGTGGGACGATTACTTCATGGCCACCGCGGTGCTGCTCTCTACCCGTAGCCCCTGCGAGCGGCTTAATGTGGGCTGCGTGATCGTCAGCGCGGGCGAGCGGAAGAACCGCCTGGTCGCGGCGGGCTACAACGGCTTCCTGCCGGGCACGCCGCACACTTCGCGGGTGCGCGAGGGGCACGAGCAGGCGACGGTTCATGCGGAGCAAAACGCGGTCGCGGACGCGGCGCGGCGCGGTAGCTCGGTCGAGGGCTGCGTCGCCTATGTGACCCATTACCCCTGCATCAACTGCGCGAAGATCCTGGCCGCGGCCGGCATATCCGAGGTGCGTTATCGTCAGGATTACCACAACGACCCCCTGGTCGCTCCGTTGTTGGCGGACGCCGGGGTGCGGATCGTGCAGCTGTAGTTGCGGACGCCGGGCGAGCCGGTTCATCTTGTTCCCATGCGTTCGCGGCCCCTGAAAGACGACGAGTCGCTGGCGGGCTCGCTCCTGCTGGCGCATCCGGTCCTGCGCGACGCCACCTTCCGCCGCACCGCGATCCTGATGTCGGCCCACGACGAGCAGGGCGCGATGGGCGTGGTGTTGAACCGGCCGCTCAACAAGCGCCTAGGCGAGCTGGGCGGCGATTTCGCGCTGGGTCCGCTCGCGGACGTGCCGGTCTTTGACGGCGGGCCGGTGGAGAAACGTCAGCTGATTCTCTGCGCGTGGCGGCCGCAGCCGGACGAGGCGGGGGAGGAGGACGGCGAGTCCTTGCAGCTGCTTTTCGGGCTCGATCCGGAGCGTGCGGCCGAACTGGCGGGGCAGGAGGGGGTGCAGCTGCGCGCTTTTCTCGGTTACGCCGGCTGGACGGGCGGCCAACTGGAGGGGGAGCTGGAGCGCGATACCTGGGTGGTCGCCGATTTGGAGCCGGGAATCGTCAAGCAGCGTCCGGACGAGAGTTTGTGGCGCAGCGTGTTGAGCGGTTTGGACCCCCGGTGGCGCTTGTGGGCGGGCGAGCCGGATGATCCGGGGCTGAACTGATTCGAATCCGGGCGGCACCCGGTTCGCGAAAGTCGCTGTCGCGGCGAATTTCCGTTTGACAGCACCGGCGCCGAACCGGTGTTTTCTTCCTTTTTATGAAAGTTGTCTCCTCCATCAAATCCGCGAAGAAGCGTCACCCCGACTGCCAAGTCGTCCGCCGCAAAGGCCGCATCTACGTGATCAACAAGACCGACCCCCGCTACAAGGCGCGCCAGGGCTAAGTCCAGCCGGCCAAAAGCCACCCAACTCCTTTACCATCATGAAAGCCGAAGGCCATCCCACCCTCAACAACGTCTGCTTCCTCGACGTCGCCTCGGGCAAGAAGTTCCTCACCAAGTCCACGATGAAGTCCGCCCGCAAGGAGACCATCGATGGCGTCGAATACTTCGTCGTCGTTCGCGACGTGACGATGGACTCGCACCCCGCCTACACCGGCGAGAAGCGCATCGTCGACACCGCCGGCCGCGTGGAGAAGTTCACCTCCAAGTTCAAGCGCGGCACCGGCGCCAAGAAGTAAGCCGGCTCGCGCCGAGTTTTCTTTTTCGATTTTCAAACCCGCCGCGCTCTCCGAGCCGGCGGGTTTTTTCGTGGGCGCGCGGAGCCGTCGGCGCCCGGTCTGTGCGTTTGGCAAGACGTGGCGCGGGCCCGGACGGACAGAGACGCGACCGGGGCGGGCCAAATCGCGGCGGGCGTCAACTCGCGTCCGGGTCGGCGAAGGATGCGCGGTCGGGCGGAGGGGTCATGCCGGGACTCCCTCGTCCCGCGATGGGGCAGCGCAATCGCGGCCGATGTGGATCAGTCCGCCCGGACGTCGATCACCACGCCGGTGATATTGTCGCTGCCGCCGTTCGCGAGGGCGTCGGCGACCAGCGTGCCGAGCACGACGGCGGGTTCGGCTTTTTGGCCCAGGCGTTTGGCGAGGACGGAGTCGTTGACCATGCGCGTGACACCGTCGGAGCAGAGCAGGACGCGATCTCCCGGCTGAAGCGGGTATTGGGAAACCTTCACCTCGAGGGGCATGGGCTGGCCGATGCAGCGGGTGAGCGCGTTGCGGTAGCGTTCCTCGAGTTGGACGTTTTCGCCGCGGGAGCGGCGCACGGCGACCTCTTGTTCGACGGTGTCGTCGATGGTGAGCATCTTGAGCCGCCCGTCGCGAAAGAGGTAGCAGCGGCTGTCCCCGACGCTGGCGACGCGCATGACGTCGCCCTCGATATGGACGGCGGTCAGGGTGGTGCCGAGACCGGTGTCGGGGGCGAAGCGATGGGCGAGGCCGATGACCTCGGAATTGGCGAATTTGAACGCGTGGGCGAGGTCGGGGTTGCGGCCGACTTCGCGCGAGGCCCGGGCGTCCTTGAGCAGCGTGGTGATCGCGAGTTGCGCGGCCTCGGCGCCGCCGGGCAGGCCGCCGATGCCGTCCGCCACGGCGTAGAGGCGGAGATCGTCGGCGCAAAGGTGACGATCCTCGTTCTCGGAGCGGGCGAGACCTATGTCGGTCTGGGCGGCGGAAAGGAGCTGCATGGGCAAGATTCAGACCCTACCGGCGGGGGCTTTCGCTTCAAGGCTCCATGCGGTGTTTCGATCCATAAAATGGCGCGGGCTACACGTAGGGCTGAAAGACCTCGGCCCGGTTCAGTCGGTTGAATCGCACATGGCGGGGCTGCGGGAGGCAGGCGAGGAACTGGCGTCCGTAGGTCTTTTGGAGGATCCGTGAGTCGAGCACGGTGACCAGACCGCGGTCACGCTGGCTGCGGATGAGGCGTCCCACGCCCTGGCGGAATGTCATGAGGGCGTCGGGCAGGGTGATCTCGTTGAAAGGGTTTCCGCCGCGGGCGCGGACGTGCTCGGTGCGGGCCTCGAGCACGGGGTGGGTGGGCACCTGGAAAGGGAGCCGCGTGATGATGACCTGGGAGAGGGCGTCGCCGGGGACGTCGATGCCGGTCCAGAACGATTCGGTGCCGAAGAGGACGCCGTCGCCGGCCTCGCGGAGCATGCGGGCGAGGTCGGTGCGGGAGGCGTCGCGACCCTGCATGAAGAAGGGGCGATGCGCGCCGCGGTAGATCGGCTCCACGATCTCGGCCACGCGCTGCATGTCGGCGTAGCTGGTGAAGAGCACGAGGCTGCCGCCGGCGCTACGTCGGGTGCAGAAGTCGATGTGGTCGGCGAGCACCTCGATGGAGAGCTTCGCGTCCTCGCGGGTGGGCAGGGGCACGTCGGCGGCGAGGTAGACGCGCATGTTGCGCGCGTAGTCGAAGGGCGAGTGCTGGATCTCGGCGCGAACCCCGGGGCCGCCGATGCGCGCGAGGAAGGGCTGGATGTCGTCGGCGACGGCGAGGGTGGCGCTGGTGAAGACCACGGCGGTCTGGCGGTCGAGAATCGCCTCCTTGAGCTGCGGCGCGATGTCGATCGGCGCGGAGCGAAGGGCGACGACGGTCTGGCGGCGGCCGGTGCGTTCGAGCCAGTAGACGTTGTCCTCCGGCTCGGCGAGGGAGAGGAAGCGTTTCACGCCGAGCTGGGCGGAGCGGAGCTTGCCGGCCTGTTCGAGCAGCTCCTCGCGTTCGCGTCCCTCGTCGAACTTGTCGGCGCGGGTTCGCACCGCTTTTTGCAAGGCGAGGAGCGGGCCGTCGAGCCAGGCCTCGGCGCAGTTTTCCTGGCGGATGCGGACGATGGACTGGTTGAGGAGAAAGTTTTCCTGGAGGAAGGCGAAGAACTGGTGGTTGGCCTCGATGGCGTCGGCGACGAGCTGGCGTTCCTCGGGAGAGCCCAGTTTCTGGAGAAGGCCGCGGCGGGTCTTGGGGTTGTAGAGGTGGCGCAGCATGCGGTCGACGCCGTAGCTGCTGAGGCGAAGGCCGAAGTAGTCGGTGGCGACCTCGGGCACGGTGTGGGCCTCGTCGAGCACGACGAGATCGTCGGGGAAGAGCACGCCCTTCTCGGCGGAGCCGTTGGCCGCGGCGCCGCCGGCGGCGATGAGCGCGAAGAGGAGCGAGTGGTTGACGATGATGAGATGGGCGGAGCGGATGCGGGCGCGGGCGCGCTGGTAGGGGCACTTTTCCGGATCGCAGTATTTGCGGGCGCAGGCGGAGGAGTCGGCGTTGACGAGCTCCCAGACGTCGGGATCGGGGGGCGGGTTCAGCTCGTGGCGCAGGCCCTCGGCGGTGGTTTCGGCCCAGGCGGCGATGCGTTGCAACTCGGCGTGCTCGGGCGTGGCGAAGAGCTCGTGCTTGTCCCGCAGCGCGGTGGCGAGGCGGGTGGCGCAGAGGTAGTTGCCCTTGCCCACAAGGACGGCGGATTTGAAGTCGGCGTAGCGGGCGGTGGCGGGGTCGGACTTGAAGACGCGACGGCAGAGCGGGATGTCTTTTCGGTCGAGCTGCTCCTGGAGGGCGATCGTATGGGTCGACACGATGAGCTGCCGCTGGTGGTCGAAGGCGTGGATGATGCCGGGAAGCAGGTAGGCGAGGGATTTGCCGACGCCCGTGCCCGCCTCGAACACGAGCGGGGTGTCGTGCGCGACCGCATCGGCGACGGCCGAGGCCATACGCGCCTGCTGCGGGCGGTGCTCGAGGGCGAGCGCGGAATGCAGGATGCCGCCTTCGCCGAAAAGCTTGGCGGCGAGTTGGGGCGCGAGCGTGGGCGGCGGCGCGGGCTTGGCGTCGTCGTGTTCGGATTCCGGCGGGAAAGGGGATTGGTCGTCGCGCAGGCCGATCATCGCGGAGAAGCGGGACAGCCTTGGGCGGCCTTTCCGGAGCGCAAGCGCGAGGGTTTCCCGAGGCCGGAGAAAAGCGGGTTTCAGTCGTCGTCTTTCTTGCGCGGACTCAGGCCGGCGGTGCCCGAGACCTCTTCTCCCGTCAGGCCGCGGCCGGTGCACGAGAGCTCGATGAAATCGTTTTTGAGCGTGCCGGTGTATCGCTGTCGGAGCTCGCCCTTGGGCTCCGTGGTCCCGAACCCGACGTAGCCCGCGCCGTCGGAGGGCGCCGAGCCTGCGACCGATATGCGCACCGTGTTGCCGGGGGTGTTCCGAAGAACGATGTAACCGGTGAACTTTTCGCCTTCGCGCGTCTCGATGTGCAGGCTCCATCGGCGGCCCTGTCCCCCGCCGCCTTCTTTGGCGCCCGCGCGGCGCTGGCCCGCCCAGACGCGGCCGGCCGCGAAGGGATCGGCCTGCGAAATACCGGCCTCGGCGCCGGCGACTTCGGCCGCGGCCGAAGCGGGACCGGCCGCGCCGCTCAAAACAAGCAGAAGGGAAAGCAGGCGTGTCTTCATGGCTGGGTGCGCCAAGCCAAACACAAAGAGGCGCCGTTGTCCCGAGGGGAACGCGCCTCGCGTGCCTGCCGCGTCCCACGACGTCCTCGCAGACGAATTCGCCATGGAGTGGCGCTTCCCGGGGCGCGTGGGTTGCGACGTTCGAAGCGCCCCGCGGTCGGGGATTATTTTGCCAAGAGACGGCAGGCGGAGCCGCTTGCCGGAATGCGGGGGCTGTTTAGTGATGGGGGCAACATGACGCGGATCAGCCCTTGGGCGGAAACACTGGCGGAGTTTCTTCGGCGCGAGCCGGGAGTGGAGGCGGTGCGCCTCGATCCGGAGGCGCGCAAGGTGAGGGTGGCGACTTTGGGGCAAGTGGATGTCGAAGCGCTGCGCGCCCGGCTCGAGGAGACGCTGTCGGCGTTGGAGGGCGATTTGCTCACGGCCGCGGGCGGCGGCGCGGCGCCGGCGGGCTTCACGTTGACCCGGGATGGCGGGGTGGTGCAGCTCAGCGGCCCGGCTTGCGAGACGGCCCCGAAACTTTGGCGCTGGAAAGAATACGAGTGGCCCGAGGTCGCGGACGAGGAACACGACCACGACGAGGATTGGCGCGAGCTGGCGGCCTACGCCGGCGTGTGCGGCGTTTTCGGTCTGGCGGGCTGGGGCGTGAAGGCCGCGGGGGTCGGACCGGCTTGGCTGGGGCCGGTCCTGGGCGGCGTCGCGTTGGTCGCGGGCGGCTGGGACGCGGCGAAGGATTCCTGGGAGAACCTGCGCAAGGCGAAGCTGGACATCCATTTTCTGATGCTGGCGGTGGCGGTCGGGGCGACCTTCATCGGAGCGTGGAGCGAGGCGGTGCTGCTGCTGTTTTTGTTTTCCGCCTCGGGCGCGATGGAGGCGTATGCGGACGAGCGCACACACCGCGAGGTGGACGCCTTGCTCAAGGCGGCGCCGAAGCAGGCGACCGTGGTGGATCGCGACGGCCGAGAGAAGGTCGTCGCGGTCGAGGAGATCGGGATCGGCGATCTCGTGCGGGTAAAACCGGGCGAGGCGTTTTGCGCGGACGGCGTGGTGGAGTCGGGCGAGAGCGGCGCGGACGAGTCGGCGCTGACGGGCGAGGCGGTGCCGGTGGAGAAGTCGCGCGGCGACCAGGTTTTCAGCGGCACGATCAACGTCGGCGGCACGCTCGACTGGCGCGTGGCGCGGCTGCCCTCGGAGAGCACGTTGCAAAAGATCATCCGCCTGATCCACGGGGCGCAGCGCCTGCGCGCGCCGAGTCAGCGTTTCACGGACAAGTTCGGCACCGGCTACACCTACGCGGTGCTCGGCGTGAGCGCGGCCATGTTCCTCGTGTGGTGGCTGGGCGCGGGCCTGCAGCCGTGGCGAGGCACGGGAACGGAGCCCTCGGCCTTTTATCGGGCGATGACCCTGCTGGTGGTGATGAGTCCCTGCGCGTTGGTGCTTTCGATCCCCTCGGCGATCCTTGCGGCCATCGCGTGGGGGGCCCGCCATGGCGTGTTGTTTCGCGGCGGGGCCGCGGTGGAGAAGCTGGCCGAGGTGGGCGTGATCGCGCTCGACAAGACGGGCACGCTCACGACCGGCGAGTTGGTCGTGGAGGCCTACGAGAGCTTTCCCGCCGGGCGCGAACGCGAGGTGATGGAGATCGCCTTCGCGCTCGAGGCGCGCTCCGAGCACCCGCTGGCGCGCGCGATCGTGCGCGATGCGCGGGCGCGCGGTTTGCCCGAGCTGATCGTCGAGGGGTTTGAATCGATGACCGGCCAGGGGGTGCGCGGACGCGTCGGCGGGGCCACGGTCATGCTGGGGCGCCGTGAACTTTTGGAAAAGGGGCCGCTCAAGGGCTGGGCGGAGAAGCTGCCCGCCGCGGCGGCGGAGTTCGCCGAGGTCTGGGTGGTCGGGAAGGATTTCCTCGGCCGCGTGCTGCTGCGCGACGCGATCCGGCGCGAGTCGGCGCCGGTGCTGGCCGCGCTGCGTCGCGAAGGCATCCGGACGGTGATGCTCACCGGCGATCGGCGCGCCACGGCGGAGGCGGTGGGCGCGGAGCTGGGGCTGGACGAGGTGCGCGCGGGCTTGTCCCCGGCCGAGAAGGTGGCGGCGATCACCGCGTTGAAGGAAGGCGGCGCCCGGCGCGTGGCGATGGTGGGCGACGGCGTGAACGACGCGCCCTCGCTCGCGGCGGCCGACGTGGCCATCGCGATGGGCGCGCGCGGCAGCGACGCGGCGCTGGAGCAGGCGGAGATCGTGCTGATGCACGACCGGATCGAGAACGCGCTGGCGGCGTTCGAGCTAAGCCGCCGGGCGCGGACGATCATCCGTCAGAACCTGGCCATTTCGCTCGGCGTGGTCGTGGTGATGGCCGTGACGAGCGTGGTCGGCGTGGTGCCGCTCGCGATCGGCGTGGCGGCGCACGAGGGCAGCACGGTGCTCGTGTGCCTGAACTCGCTGCGGCTGCTGGCGGGCGGACGGCGGCGCTGAGATTTGGACGGCGTCCGCCGATGGTGAACGCTGGCGCCGACGGCGCGTCGCCCTCCCGAAACGGGGAAGAAAAAAGCCCGCCCCGCGGAAGCGGGACGGGCTTTTTGCGTCGGACGGTGTATCCGCGGAGCGGTTACAGGCGGCCGGCGTAGATGCCGGTGGAGCCGAGCTCTTCCTCGATGCGGAGGAGCTGGTTGTATTTCGCCACGCGGTCGGTGCGGGAGGCGGAGCCGGTCTTGATCTGGCCGCAGTTGGTGGCGACGGCGAGGTCGGCGATGGTGACGTCCTCGGTCTCGCCGGAGCGGTGGGAGAGGACGGCGGTGTAGTTGCTCTTGTGGGCGAGCTCGACGGCGTCGAGGGTCTCGGTGAGGGAGCCGATCTGGTTGACCTTCACGAGGATCGAGTTGGCGGTCTTGGTCGCGATGCCCTTCTTGAGGAACTCGACGTTGGTGACGAAGAGATCGTCGCCGACGAGCTGCACCTTGTCGCCGAGGGCGTCGGTGAGCTTCTTCCAAGTGGCCCAGTCGCCTTCGGCGCAGCCGTCCTCGATGGAGTCGATCGGATACTTGGCGCAGAGGTCCTTGTAGAAGGAGACGAACTCGTCGCCGGTGAACTGCTGGCCGGAGGACTTCTTGAAGACGTATTTGCCGGTCTTCTTGTCGTAGAACTCGGAAGAGGCGACGTCGAGGGCGAGCATGATGTCCTTGCCGAGCTTGTAGCCGGCGGCCTTCACGGCCTCGGCGATGGCGTCGAGGGCGGCGGTGGTGGAGGGGAGGTTGGGGGCGAAGCCGCCCTCGTCGCCGACGGCGGTGGCGAGGCCCTTGGACTTGAGAACCTTCTTGAGGTTGTGGAACACCTCGGCGCCGGCCTGGAGGGCCTGGGCGAAGGTGTCGAAGTTCACCGGGCGGATCATGAACTCCTGGAAATCGATGGGGGCGTCGGAGTGGGCTCCGCCGTTCATGATGTTCATCATGGGAACGGGGAGGACCTTGGCGTTGGGGCCGCCGACGTATTTGTAGAGGGGCTGGCCGAGGCTGTTGGCGGCGGCGTGGGCGGTGGCGAGGGAGACGCCGAGGATGGCGTTGGCGCCGAGCTTCGACTTGGTGGAGGTGCCGTCGAGCTTGATCATGAGGTGGTCGATGCCGACCTGGTCGCAGGCGTCGAGGCCGACGAGGACGGGGGCGATCACGGACTTGACGTTGCCGACGGCGGCGAGGGTGCCCTTGCCGAGGTAGCGCTTCTTGGCGTCGACGCCCTTGGGCAGGGACTTGGCGGGAGCGGAGGAGTCGCGGAGCTCAACGGCCTCGTGTTCGCCGGTGGAGGCGCCAGAGGGAACGGCGGCGCGGCCAAGGGTGCCGTCGGCGAGGCGGACGTCGACCTCGACGGTCGGATTGCCGCGGGAGTCGATGATCTCGCGCGCGGTGATGCTGGTGATGGTGGTGTTGCTCATGTGGTGAGGAAACGGTTGGCGTTGAGCGCGTCGCGGGGACGCGAAAGGCGCGAGCGAAACGGCGGGTCCGCGGGGAGGGAAGCACAAAGCGGGGGGCGCGGGGCTTTGGGCAGGATTTGCGGCGCCGGGGCGCGCGGCGGTCCCGGGTGCATTACTCGCGCGGACAAACCGGCCCGCGGAACCGGTGCGAGGGTTCCCGTCGCGGGGGCGCCGGGGTGGACTATTTTTTCGTGAGCCCCAGCGCGGCGCCGATGCGATCCAGGAGCCCGGCGTCACGGGGCTGCAAATGCGGGGGAATCTGGGCGAGATGGCCGCGGTGGCGGGCGACGTCCAAGGGGCTGATTCCGTCGTAATTGCGGATGGCGAGCAGCTCATGGCCGAGCAGGACGGCCGGGACCTGATCGAGATGGCCCTCGGCGGCGGCGGCGTGGAGCGGGGTGTCGCCGTGGTCGTTGCGCGCGCGGAGCAGGTCGCTGGTCAGGGCGCTGCGGGGGATGCCGGAAAGCTGGCCGGTCTCGGCGGCGGCGTGGATCACGGTGTAGCCGCCCTTGCTGGCCGCGGTGAGCGTGTCGTGAACGAGGTGCTCGGCGGGGATGTGGTCGAGATGGCCGGCGAGCGCGGCGGCGTGGAGCACGGTGTCTCCGGCGCCGGTGCGGGCGAGAAGGGCCTCCCGGGTGAGGAGGGCGCGCGGGATTTGCGGAAGGTGTCCGTTGAGCGCGGCGGTGTGCAGGGGCGTCTCGCCGGTGTGGTTGGCCAGCGCGAAGGCGGCGGCGTTCAGGAAAACCGGCGGGAGCTCGTTGATGCGCCCCGCCTCGGCGGCTTCGTGGACGAGGGTGTTGCCGAGGTGGGTGCGGATGGAGAGGAGCTCGGGGGTGAGGATCGAATGCGACAGCAGGCCCAGCAAACCGTGCGCGGCGGCGATGTGGTAGACGGAAAAACCGGCGTTGCTCGTCTGGGCGAGCAAGTCGTGCATCAGCAGACGCGGCGGGAGCAGCGAGGGCGGGGCGGGCGCTTCGAACGCGTGGTGGAGCGGGGTGTAGCCGGCCTGGTTTTTGGAGGAAAAGGGTCCCGGCTCGAAGAGATCGGGGGGCACGAGGGACAGGCGCCCGTGCCGGGCCGCGAGATGAAGGGCGGTGTTGCCGGTGGCGTTGGGGGACAGCCAGAGACGCGCATCCAGTAGTTCGGCGGACGGTGCGATATCCTGGCCGGAGCGAATCGCGGCTTGAAGGTGGGCGGCATCCATAGGGGCTGTTACGTAGGCTTTCCCGGCGAACGACATGCGGCAAGGCCGCATCGGTAAGGCGAATTACCCAAAGGGAAACGATTTGCGTGGCACGGGCCCCTTGGGCGAAGCTTCCGTCATGACTCCGCAGGTCAATGCCGCAGCAAGCGATGCCAACAAGAAAGACGCCGTGCTCATCGTGGACGATGAGGCGCCCCTGCTGGACATGTATAAGACGCTCCTCGCGCCGCATTTCGAGGTGACCGCCGCGTCGTCGGTGAAGGAGGCGGAATTCGCCCTGCATAAGAAAAGTTTTCGCGTGGTGGTCGCCGACCATCTCATGCCCGGTGGCAACGGGCTCAGTCTTTTGGTCCGGGTTCGCGAGGAGCATCCCGAGACCGCGCGTATCTTGGTCACCGGCTTCATGAAGCCGGAAATGCTGTTGCGGGCGGTGAACGAGGCCGCGGTGTTTCGCTATCTGGTGAAGCCGGTCGAGCTACGCGAGTTCATCGCGGTGGTGCGCGACGCGGCGAAGAGCGTGAACCCCGAGGCGGCGTAGGTCTTCCGCGGGTCCCGAAGCGGGCCCGGGTGGACATCCACGGACGCGGTCCCGTCGCTTCGCGGGCGGTGACCGCGGGGCGATTTAAGCCGCAGCGTCCGGGCCGGCCCGCGGCTTGGCGCTAATCTGTCAAGATTCGCCGGAGGATGGGATCCGTGGAGGGCGGACCCCGCGTCCGTTTTTCGTGGTCCGCAGATTACCCGTGGCGGGGACGGCGCCCCGCCCTCCACGGGAAGTCGACGCAATGGCGTTAGACCTTGAGCAGCTCCTCGGCATGCTGGCGCGCGCTCCTGGCGTTGCGGTCGCCGAGCATGCGGGCGAGCTCGCCGACGCGGTCCGCCTTGCGCGCGTGTATCGGCTTTATGGTGACGACGGCGCGGTCGCCCGACTGGTCTTTTTCCACGAGGAAGTGGCTGTCGCCCAGGCCGGCGACCTGCGGGAGGTGGGTGACGCACAGCACCTGATGCCCGCGCGCGATCTGGGCCATCTGCTCGCCGACGACGCGACCGATCTCGCCGCCGACGTTGGCGTCGACCTCGTCGAAGACCAGCACGGGCACGCCGTCGAGGTCGGCGAGCACGGTCTTGAGCGCGAGCATGACGCGGGCGAGCTCGCCGCTGGAGGCGATGCGCGCGAGGGGCAGGGGCGCCTCGCCGACGTTGGGGGAAAAGAGGAACTCCACGCCGCAGTCGCCGTGCGGGGCGAGCTCGGGCAGCGGGACGAGGCGCACCTGGAACTCGGCTTTTTTGAAGCCGAGGTTGGCGATGCTTTTGGCGCCGACCCGCGCGAGTTCGCGCGCGCCCTTGTCCCGGACGGAGCGGAGGGCGCGGGCGGCCACGACGGCTTCGCCGCGGGCGGCGGCGATCTGTTCGTCGAGACGGGATAGTGCGCCTTCCAGATCGCCCTGAACCTCGAGGCGGCGGCGCAACTCCTCGCGGGCGGCGGCGACGGCGGCGGGTTCGGGGCCGTGGCGTCGTTTGGCGTCGAGCCAGGACGACATGTTTTGCGAAAGCTGCTCGGCCTGTTCGGGGTCGAACTGGAACTGGCCGCCCAAGGTGCGGATCTCTTCGGCGAGATCGTTCACCTCGATGCTCGCGGAGTGCAGGCGCTCGACGAGGGGACGGCTGGCGGGATCGAGTTGCTCCAGTTGGTGCGCTTCGCGGAGGAGGGCGCCGAGCCGGGAGGTGACGCCGTCTTCGCCGGCCAGGCCGCTTTCCAAGGCTCCGCACAGCTGGGTGAGCTCCTGGGCGCGGCTCAGGCGGGAATGATCCCGCTCTAGGGCGGCGATCGCGTCCTCGGTCAGGTCAAGGGCGTCGAGTTTGGCCAGCTGCGCCTCGACGAAGGCGATCTGATCGGGGGAAAGGCGCGTCTCGCGGGTCAGGCGTTCGCGCTCGGCGACGAGGTCCCGCCACGCGCGGTAGGCGCGGTGGTAGGCCGCGAGCTCGGTTTCGTCGCGCGAGAAAAGGTCGAGCAGCTCCAGCTGGCAGGACTCCTTGAGCAGGCGGCGTGGTTCGCTCGGGCCATGGAAGTCGATCCAGGTTTCGCCCAGCCGTTGGAGGGCGGCGAGCGTGGCGAGTCCGCCGTTGACGCTGATGCGCGGGGCTTTTTCGCGAGGGAGGCTGCGCTTGAGGAGCAGCACGCCGTCCTCGCAGGCGGGCAGGTCGAGCTCGGCGAGGAGGGCGTCGATGCGTTTCGAATCGGGGAAGTGGAGGGCGGCCTCGACCTCGCAGGAGGGGGCGCCTTGGCGAATGATGGTTTTGTCGGCGCGCTCGCCGGCGAGGAGCGCGAGGGCGCCGAGGAGGATGCTTTTGCCGGCGCCCGTTTCGCCGGTTACAACCGTGAAGCCGGACTCGAATTCGAGGGCGACCTCCTCGAGGAGGGCGAGATTGCGGATACGCAGGGTCTGAAGCATGGCGGGCAGGGAATTGGCTGGAGGGGAGGGCGGGGGAGCCGGTGAAAAAAAGGAGCGCGAGAGCGTCGGCGAGCGAGTGAGCGCCGGGTGCGGGGAGGGGCAAGCGGGTTCTGGCGCGGAAGGCGCCGGAAAAAACTTCGATGAATTCCCGAGATTTTGTCTTGCGGAGGGTGCGCGCGGGTGTCCTTACTCCGCCTCCCCAAATTTTGGGACCCTTAGCTCAGTTGGTTAGAGCGCTTCCTTGACATGGAAGAGGTCACAGATTCGAGTTCTGTAGGGTCCACCATTTTAGCCGCAACCGTAACAGGTTGCGGCATTTTAATGTCCAAAACCGGCTATGCGGGGCCGGATGGCATCACGAAAAAGCCGCGCCTTTTCGGGGCGCGGCGGAGGTTCTTGAGCGCGGGTTGGCGAGGGCGAGGCGCGTGGGGGGAGGGGGCGTGTGGCGCTTAGTCCTCGTCGTCTTCGCCGTCGTCGGAGGGACGGGCCAGCTCATCGCGGCATTCGGCCATGACGCGAAGCCAGACATCGCGCAGATCGAACAGGCGTTGCATGGACTCCTCGCGGTAATGGGACAGCGCCCGGCTGTGCGCGCAGGCGACGGGATCGAGCGTGGCCATGGTGAGATTGAGATCTCGCAGGGCGCGTTTGAAGAGGCTGATCGCCATCGCATAGTCGCCGAAGTCGAGCGCGGCGACCGCCTGCATTGCCTGGTCTTCCGTGCGCGAGAGCGCGGCGTAGTGGGCGAGGGCGAGCTTTTGCGGAACCTTGGCGGGGTCGTCGGCGGTTTGCTCCCAGGTGCGCTTCAGGCTGAAGAGGAGCGCGCGGGTGGCGACGTGGATCGGGTTCTTGTGGAGGGTGTAGGGATCCTCCTCTTCGCCCATGTCGACTTCGACTCCATCCTCGTCGTTCCGGGAATCCTGGTCGTCTTCGTCTCCGGCGGAGTCGGAAGTCCAGTCTTCAACGCCCCATCCCATCAGACGGGCGGCGCCGTCGAGGCGTTCATTCGAGCCTTTTAGTTGCTCGTAAAAAGCCAGATAACGAAGAACGACCTCATCTTGCTCCCGGAGGTATCGCTCCCAGTCAAATTCGTTCCAGACGAGCTCTCCGCGATCCTCCCACTCGTTGTCGGAGGGGTTTTCGGAATTGGTGTTGCCCATTGGTTGTGTGGGTCGTGGGACCCGTGCCGACACCCTGTTCCGAAGGGGGGCGAACGCAACGGGAAAAACCACTCCCGGCGCTCGATTCGGGCGACTTCTCGATAAGGCCGTGCCGACTTGGGCCGAGGGCCGGCTTACAGGTTGAAATCGGAGAGAGGCTTAGCTTCGTTCTCCGCTTTCCCCGCTTACCCGCCCCCGCATGAACGACCCCGTGCTCCACGCTACGGTTTATTTTTCCGGCCACGTCCAAGGCGTGGGTTTTCGCTACTCGACCCTGCAGGTGGCTAAGGAGTTCGAGGTGGCGGGCTATGTGCAGAACCAGACGGACGGCCGGGTTTTGGTGGAGGCGGAGGGACGCGCCGGGGTGGTGGACGAATTCATCGCGGCGGTGGTCGAGCGCATGCATGGCCACGTTCGCAAGATCGAACGGACGCAACAAAAGCGCGGGCCTGTTTTCCAAGGTTTCCAAATTCGCTGAATTCCTTCCGGTTGTTTCCCCTCTCTTTTCGCGCCATTCCCGCCACTCCGAGCCCCGCCTTTTTATCCCTTTCCACGATGAGCCAAGCCGTTCCCGCCATTTCGATCAAAGGACTGACCAAAGACTTCGCCGTGACTTTGCGCGGCGTGAAGTTGCGCGCGGTGGATTCGCTGAATCTCGAGGTGGCGGAGGGCCAGGTCTACGGGCTCCTCGGCCCGAACGGCTCGGGCAAGTCGACCACGATCAAGATCATCCTCGGCCTGCTCGACGCGACGGTGGGTGATGTGCGCGTGTTTGGCGTGCCGTCCAACAAGGTCGAGGCGCGGCGCAACGTGGGCTATCTGCCCGAGGCGCCTTATTTTTACCGCTATCTCAGCGGACGCGAGTTGGTGCGTTTTTACGCCCGCGTGTGCGGCGTGTCTTCCGCCAGCTTGAAGTCCCGCGTGGACGAGGTGATCGCCTGGGTCGGGCTTTCCGGGGCCGCGGACCGTCGTGTCGGCACCTATTCGAAGGGCATGCTTCAGCGCATCGGACTCGCGCAGGCTTTGGTGCATGATCCCAAGCTCATCGTGCTCGACGAGCCGACCGCGGGCGTCGATCCGGTGGGCTCGGCCGAGATGTGCGAGCTTATCCTGAAGCTCAAGCAGCAGGGGAAAACGGTGCTCATCACTTCCCACTTGCTGGCCCAGATCGAGGATGTCTGCGATCGCGTGGCCATCCTCGACCGTGGAAAGCTGATCGTCGAAGGCGCCCTCAACGACTTGGTCGGCCAGCGCGACCGTCAGGCGCTGATCGTCGATCCGCTTCCCGCCGAGGACCTTGAGGCGCTCAAGTCCTGGCTCGCCGCCCGCGGGCACACGTTGGCGTCGGTGGAGCAGCCTCGCGCCCGTCTCGATCAGCTGTTCCTTAGCAAGGTGGCGCGTCCCGGCCGCCCGGGCGGCCCCTCCGCGGGGGTCGGGTCCAACGAGGTCCCGTCGAGCGCCAAGCCCTGATTATCGCGGCGCCTCCTTTCGGTTCCGCCTTTTCGCCTCCCATTCCGTTCATCCCGCTTCCCTTTTAAACCCATGGCAGCATCCGTCCCCTTTTCCGTAAACCGCCTCGGCATCATCGCCGGCAACACCTTCCTCGAGGCGGTTCGCCAGAAGCTGTTTCTTTTCCTGCTTCTCCTCGCGGCCGGGCTGGTCGCGAGCGCGTTGTTTTTTCGCGAGTTCAACTTTGGCTCCTCGGAGTTGAAATTCATCTCCGATTTCGGCTTTGGCGCGCTGATCTTTTTCGGATCCGCGCTGACGATCACCACGACCGCCCAGCTGTTTTTCTCCGAGATCGAGAACCGCACCGCGCTCACGCTGCTTGCCAAGCCCCTCTGGCGGGCCGAGTTCGTGTTCGGCAAGTTCCTCGGGGTCTTCGCCGTCATCGGCGTCTTCTGCGCGCTCACCATCGGTCTGATGATGGCGCTGCTTTACCATCGCGAGAGCCAGCTCATGGGCGCGATGCCGGAGGACTTCGCGAGCGGGCGCATGATCGCCTACGGAGACCTGTTGACCGTCGGTCTGCTCCAGTGGCTGAAGTTCGGCGTGCTCACCGCGATCGTGCTCCTGATCGCCAGCTTCTCGAACACCAATCTCTTCACGGTCGTCACGGGCTTTTTCGTCCTCGTGATCTGCCATCTCCAATACCTCGCCCGCGACCAGTGGACCAACGTCGACAACGTCCTGCTGTCCGGCGCGGTCCGCACCCTCGGGCTGATCTTCCCGAACTTCCAGCTCTTCAACCTCGCCGACGAGATCGGGCAGGGGGGCGGCGTCTCCGGCGCGGCCGCCCTTCGCGTCGCCGGCTACGGGCTCGCCTACATCGCCGCCATCGGCGGTCTCGCCGTCTACAGCTTCCGCAACCGTGAGATTTGACCTCGCCGCTCTCCGTCCCCTCCGCACCGGAATGGTGGTCGCGCTCGGTTTGCTGGGCGTCGGCATCGCCCTGCGCCCGCTCGAGGCGCCCGCGTGGGAGGAAGTTCGCGCCAAGCAGCCGGCGCTCCGTCTCGAATCGCTGAAGGACGCCCTCGGCCAAGGCGTGACCGTCGGCCTGCTCGGCGGCTTCCGCGCCATCGTCGCCGATCTCTTCTGGATCCGCACCAATTCGGTGTGGGAAAAGAACGACATCCCCGGCACCCAGACCTCCATCAAACTGGTCACCGCGATCGATCCGCGGCCGCTCTACTTCTGGCTCAATGGCAGCCGGATGGTCGCCTACGACATGCCCAACTGGCGCATCGACAAGGCCGGCGGCTGGGAAAAAGTTCCCGAGTCGGTGCGGCGCCGCTACGACGAGGAGCAATCCGCGATCGCGATCAAATACCTCGAAGGCGGACTCGGGTTTCATCCCAACGAGCCGCTGCTGATTCTCGAAATCGGCAACATCCACCTCAATCGCCTCAAGGACGTCGAGACGGCCTCCCGTTTTTACCTCGAGGCCTCCAAGCAGCCGACGGCGCCCTATTACGCCGCCCGTATTTACGCCGAGCTGTTGCGCAAACTGGATCGTCTCCCAGCCGCCTACGAGTTCCTGAAGAAGCTTTATCCGACGCTTCCGAAGAACGACGACATGGCCCAGGCGCCGGTGGTCTTGGGGCGTATTCGCGAGTTGGAGGAAGAGCTTCACATCCCGCCGACGATGCGGTTCCGGGAATAGGAATCACGCGGCGGATGCCGACGACGCGCGGGGCCGCCCCGCCGCTTCGCCGGCTACGTAATCTAATTCCCCGATAAAAAGGGGGAATTAACTTGCCGCGCTCCCTAATCCTTGGCGAGTTGCCTAACTTACTCAACAAATGAGCGCCGACGCCAACATCCACCCGATCTTCGACCGTGTGCTTCCTCGCGTCGAGAAGGAGGCCCGACTCGGGCAACGCGGGCAGGTGATCTGGCTCTACGGGCTCTCTGGCTCGGGCAAGAGCACGCTCGCGATCGCTTTGGAGCGTCGCCTCCACGCCGAGGGCTTCGCCACCCAACTCCTCGACGGCGACAACATCCGCACCGGCCTGAATCGCGGGCTTGGCTTTTCCGACGCGGATCGCGCCGAGAACATCCGCCGTATCGCCGAGGTCGCCAAGCTTCATGCGCACGCGGGGCTCGTGACGCTTTGCTCCTTCATCACTCCGCTGCGCTCGCTCCGCACGCTCGCGCGCGACATCATCGGCCCGGCCGACCTGCTTGAGGTCTACGTGAAGGCCAGCTTTGCCACCTGCGCACAGCGCGATCCGAAGGGCCTTTACGCCAAGGCGGCCGCCGGCGGGGTGGGGCAGTTCACGGGCAAGGACTCCGCCTTTGAAGAACCGCAGGTTCCCGCGTGCGGCGCCGCTGCTGTTCTCCCGCTTGGCGCCGCGCCAGGCGCCACCGATGCCGTTCCGGGCGAGGCCGCCACGCTGGTCATCGACACCGAGGCCGCTTCGCCCGAGGCCTGCCTCGCCGCGCTCCACGCCGCGGTGTTGCCCCGCATCCGCATTCGCTAAAGCCTCGATCCTTTTTCTCCCGTTTCCGTCTTCGTTCCACTTCCGACATGTCCTCCTACAACCTCACCCACCTGGCCCAGCTCGAACACGAGGCGATCTTCGTGCTGCGTGAAGTCGCCGCCCAGTTCGAGCGCCCTGCGCTTCTTTTCTCCGGTGGCAAGGACTCGATCGTGATGGCGCGTCTCGCGCAGAAGGCCTTCGCGCCCGCCAAGATTCCCTTTCCCCTCGTCCACATCGATACCGGCCACAACTTCGACGAGGCCATCGAATACCGCGACTGGTTCGCCGCCGACATCGGCGCCCGTCTCGTCGTCCGCTACGTCGCCGACTCCATCAAGGCCGGCCGCTGCCAGGAGGAGAAGGGCCCGAACCCCTCGCGCAACGGTCTCCAGACCGTGACGCTCCTCGACACCATCGAGGAGTTCAAATTCGACGCCTGCCTCGGCGGCGCGCGCCGCGACGAGGAAAAGGCCCGCGCCAAGGAGCGTTTCTTCTCCCATCGCGACGAGTTCGGCCAGTGGGACCCCAAGAACCAGCGCCCCGAGCTCTGGAACCTCTTCAACGGCCGCAAAAACCTCGGCGAACACTTCCGCGTCTTCCCGCTCTCCAACTGGACCGAGATGGATGTCTGGCAATACATCGCCCGTGAGAACCTCAAGATCCCGTCGATCTACTTCAGCCACCAGCGCCGCATCGTGAATCGCAACGGCGTGCTCCTCGCCGAGTCGCCTTACATCACTCTCCTCGAGGGCGAGAGCTACGAGACCCGCACCGTGCGCTATCGCACCGTCGGCGACAGCACCTGCACCGGCGCCGTCGAGTCGCCCGCCTCGAATCTCACCGAGATCATCCAGGAGGTCGCCTCCGCCCGCGTCACCGAGCGCGGCACCCGCGCCGACGACAAGCGCTCCGAGTCCGCCATGGAGGACCGCAAGAAGGCCGGCTACTTCTAAGCCGCCGCTCCGCCGCCACGCGTCCACCCGATCCGAAACCTCCGCCCGTCTTTCAAAATGTCCGCTCCCGCTCCCGCCCAACACAGCGACGACCAATACCTCTCCATGGACCTCCTGCGCTTCACCACCGCGGGCTCCGTGGACGACGGCAAATCGACCCTCATCGGCCGTCTCCTCTACGACTCGAAGGCCATCTTCGAGGACACCCTCGAAAACCTCGAGCGCGTCACCGCCCAGCGCGGCGAGGAAAACCTCAACCTCGCGCTCCTCACCGACGGCCTCCGCGCCGAGCGCGAGCAGGGCATCACGATCGACGTGGCCTACCGCTACTTCGCCACGCCGAAGCGCAAGTTCATCATCGCCGACACTCCCGGCCATATCCAATACACGCGCAACATGGTGACGGGCGCCTCCACGGCCAACCTCGCCATCATCCTCATCGACGCGCGCAAGGGTGTCATCGAGCAGACCTGTCGCCACTCGTTCATCGCCTCGCTCCTCGGCATCCCGCACGTCGTCGTCGCGGTCAACAAGATGGACCTCGTCGACTTCTCCGAGGCCCGTTTCCAGGAGATCGTCGCGCAATACACCGCCTTCGCCTCGCGGCTGAACATCCCCGACATCAAGTTCATCCCGATCAGCGCGCTTCACGGCGACAATGTCGTCGAGAAGTCCGAGCGCACCCCTTGGTATCAGGGCGGCTCGCTCCTCTACACGCTCGAGACCGTCTACATCGGCAGCGACACCAACCACATCGACCCGCGCTTCCCGCTCCAGACCGTCATCCGGCCCAACAGCGACGCGCACCACGATTTCCGCGGCTTCGCCGGACGCATCGCCGGCGGCGTCTTCAAGCCCGGCGACGAGATCATCACGCTTCCCTCCGGCCTGCCCGCCAAGATCAAGTCCATCCACGGCCCGCAGGGCGAGTTGGCCGAGGCCTTCGCGCCCATGTCCGTCGCGATCACGCTCGACCGCGAGGTCGACAGCTCCCGCGGTGATCTCTTCGCCAAGCCCCACAACCAGCCCGCCGTCACGCAGGACATCGAGGCCATGGTTTGCTGGTTCCACCCGAAGCCCCTCGCGCTCGGCGGAAAATACATCCTCCGCCACACCACCCGCGAGACCAAGTCGGTCGTCAAGGCCGTCCGCTACAAGGTCGACATCAACACGCTCCACAAAAAGGAGGACGACCTGAACATCGGCATGAACGACATCGGCCGCATCCATGTGCGCACCGCCGTGCCGCTCATGATCGATCCCTACAAGCGCAACCGCACCACCGGCAGCTTCATCCTCGTCGACGAGTTCACCAACGCCACCGTCGGCGCCGGCATGATCCTCTGGCCGGACGGCACCGAGCGCGCCCAGACCGAGACTTTCGCCGACATGGGCGGTCTCTGATCCCTCCGCCGCTCTTCGTATCGCCTTCGCCGCGGGCGCTCCTTTCCGGAGCGCCCGCGTTTTGTTTTCGCCTGCCCGCTACGCGCCCCCGACTCGCCGCGCGCTCCTAGGGAGTGTTTTCAAACCCAGCATGAGCAGCGTGAAGCAAGAACCCGGTTCGGCCAAGGCGGCCGAGGTGGAGGTGGGCCAGAAGGCCCATGCCACCTCGGGCAACGCAGGCCCAACCGGGTTCTTGCTTCACCCGAAGGGCCGGGGCGGAGCCGGGCTCGGGCGGCGTTGGGCGCGAGGGGCAGGGCCTTTCGGGCCCAGCACCCTCGCCCCCGCCTTGCCCGCGCCCGGCTGCGCTCCCGGCGCTGCTCATGCCGGGTTTGAAAACACTCCCTAGAAGAGCATCCCCGCGATGCACGCGGTCAGGAAACAGGCGAGGTTGCCGCCCAAAAGCGCGCGCCAGCCGAGCTGGGCCAACTCGCTGCGCCGGCTCGGGGCCATCGCGCCGAGACCGCCGACTTGGATGCCGATGGAGACGATATTGGAAAAACCGCAGAGCGCGTAGGTCAGGATGATCCGCGTGCGGTCGTCGACCAGCGCGCCCGCCGCCTGCATCTTGGACATCGAGAAGTAGGCGATGAATTCGTTGAGCACGACCTTTTCGCCCAGGAGTCGACCGCCCGCGAGCAGGTGCTCCGAGTCGACGCCCATCAGCCAGGCGAAGGGCGCGCCCACCATGCCGAAAAGAAACTGGAGGTTGAGTCCGTCGAACTGGCCTCCGGTGGCGCTCTTGATCGTGTCGTTGATCCCGAACCAGTCGCCGGGGCCGCCGACCAGGATTGCGTTCACCATCGCGACGAGCGCCGTGAACACGATCAGCATTCCGCCTACGTTCACCGCGAGCTTGAGGCCGTCGGTGGTGCCGAGGCACACGGCGTCGATCAGGTTCGCGCCGGGCTTTTCCGCGCTTAGCACGAGTGTTTCGTCCACCGGCTCGGTCTGGGGCAGAAGCATCTTGGCGACGAGCAGGGCAGCGGGTGCGGAGAGCACGGAGGCGGTGAGCAGATGCGTCGCCCAGCGGACTTGCTCCGACTTGTCGTCGCCGCCTAGGAGCGTGATGTAGATGGCCATCACGCCGCCCGCGATCGTGGCCATGCCGCCGATCATCACCGCGAGCAGCTCGGACTTGGTCATCTTGTCGAGAAAGGGGCGGATCAAGAGCGGCGCCTCGGTCTGGCCGACGAAGATGTTGCCAGACGCGTTGAGCGTTTCCGGCCCCGACAGCCGGAGCGTTTTGGACATGACCCACGCGAAGCCTTTCACGACCAGCTGAAGCAGCCCGAGCCGGTAGAGCAGGGAGGTCAGCGCGGAAAAGAAGATGATCGTCGGCAGGATGGTGATCGCGAAAATCGGCGCCTGCGTCGCGAAGGTCCGCCCGTCCTGCGCCGCGAGGGTCATGCCTTGGCCGCCGAAGGGCACCGCGAACAGCCAGCCGAACACGAGCGCGCTGCCCTCGGAGGTGAAGCCCAGCAGCTTCACGAAAAGCGAGCCGACGAAATCGAAGCCGCCCTTCACCAAGGGCACCTTCAGGATCAGCAGGGCGAGCACCAGTTGAAGCGCCATGCCGGCGCCGACCACCCTCCAAGGGATCGCCCGACGGTTGGTGCTAAACAGATAGCCGATACCGAGAATGGCGACGATGCCGAGCAGGCCGCGGAAGATATGGGTCGGATCCATGGGGCTGGGGACAAGGGATGGGCTGGGTCGGACAAGAGGCGACGGAGGCCGGAGCTTGTCGCAGGGCGCGTGCCGGGCGAGTTTTGAAACCATCCTCTCCGCCATGACCGTCACCGAAAGACTCCAAAAGCACCTGGCTTGCACTCCCGCGCTCGAAGGCGCCGCCTTCATCGCCGCCAACTCCACGGTCAACGGCGACGTCGTGCTCGGGCCCGACGCCAGCGTGTTCTACGGCGCCGTGCTGCGCGGCGACATCAACATCATCCGCGTCGGCCGCGGCTCGAACATCCAGGACAACGCCATCGTCCACCTCTCCGACAACCACGGCACCGTCGTCGGCGATTACGTCACGGTCGGCCACGCCGTCACGCTGCACGGCTGCACGGTCGAGGACGGCTGCCTGATCGGCATGGGCTCGATCATCCTCGACGGCGCGCGCATCGGCGCCGGCAGCATCGTCGGCGCGGGCTCGCTCGTGACCATGGGCTTCGAGTGCCCCCCCGATTCCATGGTGATGGGCCGCCCCGCCAAGGTCGTGCGCCCGCTCAAGCCCGAGGAGATCGGCACCGGCCGCCGCCTCGCCGAGAAATACGTCGAGGTCGCGAAAACCCACGCGGCGCGGCAAAGTTAGCGCAGGCTTCCAGCCTGCGTCCGGGTCCGCGCGTCGCGGCCCTGCGTCGAGGCGGGCTGGAAGCCTGCGCCGCTTTCCGGCCTTGGATTTTTCCTGTGCGCCTCGGCGCGAACTGTGGTTCAAATCGACCGCAATGCACGCCGCCGACTTCTTCACGCTCCCGCCCTCGCTCGCCGAGTTCGCCCGCTTCTTCGACCCCGCGGCCGAGCCTTGGACCTGGCTCAAGGCGATCGGCCCGGCGCTGGCTTCGCTGCCCACGCCCGATCCGTGGGCCGGTCTTCCCCCTGGCGTCCATATCGAGGGCGCGGTGCACCTCGCTCCCGACGTGAAGTTGCCCGCCTACTGCACGATCATCGGCCCCTGCTGGATCGGTCCCGGCGTGGAGATCCGCCCGGGGGCCTTCATCCGTGGCAACGTCATCGTCGGCGCCGGCTGCGTGCTCGGCAACGCCTGCGAATTCAAGAACTGCCTCCTCATGGACAAGGTCCAGGTGCCGCACTTTTCCTACGTCGGCGACTCGATCCTCGGCAACGGCGCGCACCTCGGCGCCGGCGCCATCTGCTCCAACCTGCGCCTCGACCAGAAGCCGGTCTCCGTCCGCACGCCCGAGCGCGTCTACGAGAGCGGTCTGCGCAAGTTCGGCGCGATCCTCGGCGACGCCGCCGAGGTCGGTTGCAACTCCGTCCTCAATCCCGGCAGCGTGCTCGGCAAACGCGCCCTCGTCGCCCCCGGCACCGTGCTTACGGGCTATTTGCCCGCCGAGACCATCGCGCGGCAGCGCGGCAGCGTCTCGCACCTGCCACGACGGGATTGAAACCCCTCGGCCCTTCGCCCCACGCTTTCCCCTTTCCGCTCATGCGCACCCTCACCGGCATCCAGCCCTCCGGCATCCTTCATCTCGGCAACTACCTCGGCGCCATGCAGCCGGCCATCGCCGCGCAGGAGAAGGGCGACTGCTACTACTTCATCGCCGACTATCACTCGATGACCTCGCTCGTCGATCCGGCGAAGCGTCGCGACTACACCCGCGGCGTCGCGCTCGACTGGCTGGCCTGCGGTCTCGACCCGAAGAAGGCCGTGCTCTGGCGCCAGAGCGACGTGCCCGAGGTCTGCGAACTCGCCTGGATGCTCGGCACGCTCGCGCCGATGGGCCTCCTCGAACGCGCCCACAGCTACAAGGACAAGACCGCGCGCGGCATCGCCGCCAACGTCGGCCTCTTCACCTACCCGGTGCTCATGGCCGCAGACATCCTCCTCTTCGACACCACGCACGTCCCGGTCGGCCGCGATCAAAAGCAACACGTCGAGATGACGCGCGACATGGCGATCAAGTTCAACCTCGCCTACGGCGAGACCTTCGTCCTCCCCGAGTCCGTCATCCGCGACGAGTCCGCCGTCGTGCCCGGCCTCGACGGCCAGAAGATGAGCAAGAGCTACGGCAACACCCTCGAGCTCTTCGGCGACGAGAAGGCCACGAAGAAAAAAATCATGGGTATCCCGATGGACTCGCGCACGCCCGCCGAGCCCAAACCCGACGCCGATCAGAACATCGCCATCCGCCTCCTCAAGGTCGTCGCCGAGCCGGCCTACGCGCAGGACATGGAGAATCGCCTCCGCGCCGGCGGCCTCGGCTACGGCGATCTCAAAAAGGCCCTCTTCGAGCAGGTGTGGAACCACTTCGCCGCCGCGCGCGCTCGTCGCGCCGAGCTCGTGGCCGACGCCGGTTACGTGGACCAGGTGCTTCGCGAAGGCGCCGAGCGCGCCCGCGCCATCGCCGGCCCGGTGCTCGACCGCGCGCGCAAGGCCTGCGGCCTGCGCTGAGCGTTTGACTCTACGCTGTCGGAATACTCCGCCCGGATCGGAGGGCTGCGCTTGGTCGCAGCCATTCTTCCGACGCGGACCGGACGGAGCCGGTCCCTCCAGCGATCAGGCAGGTCAAATCACGAGTCTAACAACGGAGATTAACGGCGCGCCGCGGTTCCGGCGTGCGTCTTGGCGGACTCCACGCGTTGCGTCGCGGTCGGCGTCTCGCCTCCCAGCCAGCGGCGCACGCGCCCGGCGAGGAAATCGATATAGGGCGCCTGGTCGTTGAGGCAGGGCACGTGGTGGAAAAATTCGCCGCCCGCGTGCTCGAACTGCTCTTTGCCTTCGCCCGCGATCTCCTCGAGCGTCTCGAGGCAATCGGCGACAAAGGCGGGCGTGAAGACGAGGAGACGTTTTTTGCCCTCCTTGGGCAGGCGCTCGAATTCGTGGTCGGTGTAGGGCGAGAGCCAGGGCTCGCCGGCGAGGCGCGATTGGAACGAGATCGACCATTTGCCTGCGGCGAGTCCGGCGCGTTTCACGAAGGCCTGGGTGGTCTTGGTCACCTGCGCCTTGTAGCACATGGCGTGGGCGGCGGAGCAGGTGTTGCAGCAATCCGCGGCGATCGTGCAGTGCGCCTTGGAGGCGTCGCCGACACGCAGGTGGCGCTCCGGGATGCCGTGGTAGGAGAAGAGCACGAAGTCGTGCGCGTTGTTTTCGAGATGCGGCTTCGAGACCTGGTAAAGCGCCTCGATGTAGTCGGCGTCCTCGTAGAAAGGCTGCACGCAGGCGATCGTCGTGCGCGGCGCGTGGATCTTGGCCTCGTTTTGCACCTTCACGACGACGGTCTCCCAGGACGACATCGCGTAGTGCGGATATTGAGGGATGAGCAGCAACTCGTCGACGCCGGCGGCGGTGATGGCCTGGAGCACGCTCGCGATCGAGGGCGTGCCGTAGCGCATGGCGAGGAAGACGTGCGTGTCGGGGCCGAGCGCGGCGACGAGTTTTTTCTGCACGCTCATCGAGGTGACGACCAGCGGCGAACCCTGCGGCGTCCAGATCTCCTTGTAGGCCTCGGCGGACTTGGGCGCGCGCGTCGGCACGATGATGCAGTTGACCAAAAACTTCGCCAGCCAGCGGGGCTTGAGGTCGATGACGCGCTCGTCGCCGAGGAATTCACGCAGGTAACGGCGGAGGTCGGGGACGTCGGTGGAGTCGGGGGAACCGAGGTTGACGAGCAGGACGGCGCGTTTGGGCTGGGACATGGGAGGGCGCCAATGGGGCGGGGGAGGGCGGGCTTTGTCAAACGGCGGGCGCACTTGCCGCATGCGCAAATCAACGGCGGAGTCCCCGCCGCCAAGCACTTGGAGAAAGCGGCGGCGAAGAGGTGTTTGCGGACTTGCGGCGATTATCCGAAGCGCTCCAACTCCATCGCGCGCAACCGATGATACCCCGATCGCAGTCCGCGTGGAAGCGTCCGCCCGCCGCTCGCAAGGAGACGCGGTTGCCGGAACCGGGGCCCCGCGCGCCCGGCGGGAGGCGAGGCAACTCATGAGCGGCGAGGACATCACGCCCCGTGACGCCGCTTCCGGCGCCCAGGATGGCGGATCGGGCCAGGGCGCCGCGTCCGGACGAAAACCGGTCAATCCTCCCGCGCCGGCCGAGGCGACGCCCGGCGCGGCCAAGGGATCGGGCGCGCCGCGTTGGCGAGCGCCAGAAGCCTCCGATCTTGGCGATTCGATCCCCGGGCTCCACGTGGCCGCGCTCGCGGGCATCGGAGGCATGAGCGCGGTCTACCGGGCGGAGCAATCGCGGCTCGGTCGCACCGTCGCGGTCAAAATCCTTCCCACCAGCTCCACCCCCGATCCGGAGGCTCGCGAACGCTTTCAGCGCGAGGCGCGGATCCTTTCCGGCCTCAACCACCCGCATATTCTGCACATTCACGATTTCGGCGCCTTGCCCGACGGCACGCTCTACCTCGTCACGGAGTGGGCGGATGGCGGCGATTTTTCGAAACTGATCGGCGGCCAGGCTCATCCGCCGGCGCAGGTGATCGCCTGGGTGCGGCAAATCGCCGAGGCGCTCGACGCGGCGCATGCCCGCGGCGTCATCCATCGCGACTTGAAGCCGGCCAACGTGCTCGTGTTCGAGGACGGGCGTCTGAGTTTGTCCGACTTCGGTCTCGCCCATGCCGCCGGCGGCGGCTTCACCGCGGGGCTCACCGCGGCCGGGGCGGTTTTCGGCACCTTCGAATACATGGCGCCCGAGCAGATGGAGTCGGCGGACAGCGTCACGGGCGCGGCCGATATCTACGCGCTCGGCGTGATGACATATCAAATGCTGACCGGTCGGGTGCCCCGGGGCGCCTACGCCCGGCCTTCGCGTCTGGCTAAGGTGCCCTCCGAGGTGGACGCCTTTCTCGACGCGGCGATGTCCACCGATCCCGCGCGCCGTCCGAAGAGCGGGGCCGAGTTCGCGAGGCTTTTCGCGCACGCCTGCCGTGCGTCCCAGCGTCGCCGGCAGCGCCGTATCGTCGTGCTGGGCGCGACCTTGGTCGCGCTGGCCTTGGTCTGGGCGCGCTCGGAGATCATCCGTTCGGAGCGCGAGGCGGCGGCGGCGGCGGCGCGCTCCGCCGCCGTGGTGACCGAGTTGCGTCTGCTCGAGGCGCGGCGCGAGCGCGCGGAGGCGCTCGCGGCCGCGGAGGCCGCCCGTCAGGCGAGGGCGGCGGCCGAGGCCGCCGCGGCCGCCGCCTCGGCGCGCTCGGTCGCGAGCGCGGATACCGGCGCGTCGTCGGGCGAAGCCGCTTCGCCTCCCGTCCCGGCGGATCCCATTCCCGCGCCTTCGTCGACCGAGGTCGCCGCGCCCGCGATTGTCGAATCCCCGGCGGAGAAGCCGGACGCTCCGGCGGTTCCCTGGTCCTGGGTTTTGTCCGACGTGAAGCCCGCCGCGGATGCGCTCGCCGGCGAGTGGAAGCTCGTCCGGGGGGAACTCGTGTCCGGCGAGGACCGTTGCGCCCTGGCCCTGCCGGTGCGCCTGGCGATCAATTACGACATCGCGATCGAGTTCACCCGGAACAGCGGCGATAATTCCATCGCCGTCTTCGTGCCGACGCTTTCCGGCGTGGGCACCTTCGAGATCGACGCCTGGGATCTCGGCATCGCCGGCCTGCAAATGATCGACGGCCGGGACATGCGAAAAACCGACCGCTTTTTTCCGGCGCGATTGCTGAACGGGGAAAAACACCGGCTTATTCTCGAGGTTCGCGGCAGCCGCGTGACCGCATCCTGGGATGGTGAGCCAAGGATGGTCTGGAATCTCGGGACGCAAAAACTCCACATCCCCGCCATGTGGCAGATGCGGCCGGAAATCGGCCTTGGTCTTGGCTCCTGGAACAGCCCCACGACCTTTCACCGCATCGCTTATCGCGTCTGGCCGGCGGATCTGTAGGTCGCGCGGGGATTTTTATCGGAACCGGCCGGGCCTGAACGGGCTTAGCGTCTTTGCCGAGGGATGCGACCCGAGCTTGGCAAGCGTGTAAAGGGCGCGTGAGTTGATGCGCACATGAGCGTCCGCCAGCATCTTCTGGCCACTTTGGTCCTGTGCCTCGCGATCACGCTGGGCATGACTTTCGCGCTGCACTGGCAGCAACGGCACGAGGCCGAGACACTCGCCGTAAATTTCACCCGCGATCGCCAGGAGCAGCTCGATCTTGCGGTGCGGGAGCAGTCCGAGTCGCTGGGCGTATTCGTGCAGGACTACAGCGGTTGGGACGACATGATCGCCTTCGCCGCCACGCGGGATCCCGAGTGGGCGCGCCTGAACATCGAGGAGGTCATGGAACGCTATCGGCTGAGCGCCGTGTGGCTTCTCGCACCGGACGGGCGCGTGCTTTACTCCCGTTCCGGCGAGGAAACCGTGCCGCCGCCTCCGCCTTCCGTTCTTTCGGTCATCGTGGCCACGCGCGTATGGAACGAGGAGGTCGGCGGGTTTTACGAGGCGGGCGGTGTCGTGGTGGATCTGCGCGCGCGCCCGGTGCAGCCGACGGCCGACACGGAGCGCAAGACCAAGCCCGTCGCCTGGCTTCTCGCCGGCCGGGTGCTGGATGGTCGGTTTGCCGAGCGCATGGAGCGCAAGCTTCAGGCGCGCGTCTCCCTGGTTTCGTCGGCGGGCGGTAGCGCCCCGGCGGATGGTTCGAAAATCGCGGTGACGCACCCCTTGCCGGGTTTGGCCGACACCGCTCCCGTGGCGGAGCTGCGGGCGGTCTTCGATGCGACGTCGCTCGAGCTGGGAGCATATTACAACGATCGCGAAATGTTGGTCTGGCTCTGCGCCGTCGTGCTCTTGCTCGGCCTGGTGGGCTGGAGCGTCACGCGCAACGTGCTGCGCCCGCTGGCCCGCATCGGGACCAGTCTCGAATGCGACTCGCCGGAGCCGCTGGCGGGGATTTCCCGGAAACTGCCCGAGTTCGCGCGCATCGCGGAGCTCATCCGCGAGTCTTTTCGCCAGCGCGAGGCGCTGCGTCGCGAGATCGACGACCGCGTTCGCCTGGGGCGCGATCTGCATGATGGCGTGATCCAGAACCTCTATGCCACCGGCATGGGCATCGCCCACGGCATGCGGTTGGCGGAGGACGATCCGAAAAAGGCGCGCGCCCGTCTCGAGGAGACCTTGCGCACCTTGAACGAGACCATGGAGTCGCTGCGCGGCTTCATCGCGCGGGCCGAGCCCGAGGCCGCGGGCGAGGTGGATTTCGCGGATTCTTGCGTGACGCTATTCCAGACCCTCCGCGTGCATCGCGATTGCGAGCTGGACCTGGATGTCGACGGCGAAGCCGGCGCGGCCATTCCGGCGGGGCAGAAGGCCACGCTGCTGTTCATCGTTCGCGAGGGCATCTCCAATGCGCTCAGGCACGGCGAGGCGAAGCACATCTGCGTGAGCTTGAAGTCCTCCGGCGAAGGCTGGGTGTTGCGCGTGCGAGACGACGGTCGCGGTCACGCGGGCTTCGCCGACGCGCCCGCCGGCGGGCGCGGTTTGGAGAACATCCGCGCTCGCGCCCGCGAGCTGGGCGGCACGCCGGGGTTTTTGTCCGCGCCGGGCGGCGGCGTGGAGGTGGTGGTGGAGTGGCCCGCGGCCCGCGACCAAGCGTAGGACGCGATAAGCGGAGCGGCGCCGGCGGTGTTCGGCGAAGGGCGAACGGGCGGTGCGCCGGGCGCCGGGCTTTATGCGGCCGGTCCGCGCAGGGCGCGTATCCCGGCGATGAGCCGGTGGACGTTCTCCGGCGCGATCCGGTCGGTGATGATCGAGCAAGGATGGTTGTGCTCCACGTCCAGGTGCACCCCGTCCTCGGCGCCGGGCCGCACGAAATCCGCGACGAAATCCATCCCCCCGCGCGGTCGCATGTAGCGCACATAGGGATCGGGATCGTCGCTTTCGATCACGATATCGTCGTGCAGGAAGATGTTGCAGTAGAGCGTGAGATCCCGGAACGACGCGAACCACGTCGGCGGGTTAACCAATTGATCGCGGATGATCAGCGTCATTGGGAAATGGGGTTCAGCAGTTACGCTGCCAAGTATCGGCACCGGCGCCGGCTTCCTTGACCCCGTCGGACGACATGCGTCATGCCTTTGGGTTTCCTTTTCACCACATCGCTTTTCTCCTCACCACATGAGCACCGCGCGCAAACCCGTTCTCCTCATCATCCGCGACGGCTGGGGCCGCAACCCCCACGCCGAGCAGGCGTCCTTCAACGCTGTCGCCTTGGCCAAGAAGCCGGCCGACGACGCGCTGCAGGCCTCCGCTCCGGTGGCCTACGTCTCCGCCAGCGGTCTCGACGTCGGCCTGCCCGACGGCCAGATGGGCAACTCCGAGGTCGGCCATGAAAACATCGGCGCCGGTCGCGTCGTCGACCAGGAGTTGGTTCGCCTCAACAAGCTCTTCTCGGAAAAGCAGCTCGCCGGCAACGCCACCTGGCTCGGCGGCATCGCCCGCCTGAAGGCCAACCCCGCGGCCAAGCTCCACCTCATGGGCATCGTCTCCGACGGCGGCGTGCACGGCATGCTCGAGCACCTTTATGGCCTGCTCGCCCAAGCCAAGGCCGACGGCATCTCCGCCGACCGCGTCTTCGTCCACGGCTTCACCGACGGCCGCGATACGCCCCCGACCTCCGCCCTCGGCTACGTCCGCCAGGTCGAGGCCAAGATCAAGGAGCTGGGCAACTACGGCCGCATCGCGACCATCACCGGCCGCTTCTGGGCCATGGATCGCGACAACCGTTGGGAGCGCGTGCAAAAGGCCTACGACGCCCTCACCGGCCGCGCCTACGCCGCCACCGCCACGTCCGCCGAGGCGGCGGTCCAGCATTACTACGACCACCCCCTTTCCGAGACGCAGAAGGGCGACGAGTTCGTCCCCGCCACCGGAATCCTCGGCGCCGACGGCAAACCGCTCGCGAAGTTCTCCGACGGCGACGTCGTCGTGTTCTACAACTACCGCGGCGACCGCCCGCGCGAGATCACCAAGGCGTTCGTGAACGACGGCTTCGCCGACTTCGACCGTGGTCCCAAGCTCGACCTCTACTACGCCACGATGACCGAGTATGAGGCCGGCCTGCGGGTGAAGATCATCTCCCCGAAGCCGCCCAAGTTGAAGAACATCCTCGGCCAGGTCGTCGCCAATGCCGGCATCCCGCAGTTTCGCTGCGCCGAGACCGAGAAGAACCCGCACGTCACCTTCTTCTTCAACAACTACAACAAAGACCCGTTCCCCGGCGAAGACCGCGCCTGCCCGGCCAGCCCCAAGGTCGCCACCTACGATCTCCAGCCCGAGATGAACGCCTCCGAGGTCACTCGCCTGAGCAAGGAGGCCATCCTCTCCGGCAAATACGGCATGGTGATCGTCAACTACGCCAACCCCGACATGGTCGGCCACACCGGCTCGATCCCCGCGACCGTCAAGGCCTGCGAGGCGACCGACGCCGGGGTGGGGGAGCTCCTCGCCGCGATCAAGCAGGTCGGCGGCCGCGCCGTCATCTGCGCCGACCACGGCAACGCCGAGCAGATGTATGACCCCGAGCTCAAGGGGCCGCACACCGCGCACACCTTGAACCTCGTCGAGGTCTTCGTCTTTGGCGAAGGTTTCACCAAGGCCACCCAGATGCGCTCCGGCGGCCGTCTCGCCGACATCGCGCCCACCGTGCTCCATCTCATGGGCCTCGAAAAGCCCGCCGAGATGACCGGCTCCTCGCTGATCGCGGGCTGAGCGATCAGCGCGTTTCGCGCCGTGATCGAGGCGCGTTTTTTTCGGTTCGGCCAAGGCCTCGCCTCGCGCGAGGTCTTTTTCTTTTCCCTCGAACGAGCCGGGCGGATCGGAGGCCGGCGATGGCGGCGGTTTTACGCCCCGCCAGACCGTCCGGTCGCGGGCTAGGCGACGGCTCCGTCGAGCTCGCGCCGGACCTGTTCCAGCTCCGCGATCTTGGGTTCCATGAAACGGCGCACCGCGAGCCGATTCAGCCACACGACGAATCCTCCGACCGCGAGCGCGACGCCGAAAACGAGTCCTCCGGCCTTGCTCCAGACCGCCGCGAAGCCTCCCGACTGGATCAGTGGATCGAATCCCGCGCAGAGCGTGGCCACGAAGAGCGGCAACGCGTAGTCGCGCGGCACGTGTTTCAAGACGCGGGCCTGGCCGCGGAGCGCCGACAGGGCCGCGTCGATTTGCGTCAACAGGGGAAGACCGGCGGAGGGCGGGGCTTGCGTCTTGCGGCGACCGACCAGAAAGACGATCGCGACGCCGAGGGTGATCGCGACCGCGATCCAGCGTCCCCACGCCACGTAATCGCTGCCGGTGTTGCGCCAGGCGGAGGCGGCGAAGAGCGCCGCAACGGCGAAGGCGGCGCCGATCTCGCGGGTGTCGCGCCAGAAAAGCGCGCGATCCAGGCGGAGGGCGTCGTCGCGCACCCGTTCGAAGAGCGCCGCGGCGCCTTGGGCGTCCGAAGGCGAGGGAAGGGCGGGGGAGCCCTGGTCGCGCCAGAGCGTTTCGTAGTCGTCAAAGTTCATGGCGGATTTCCTTTAAAAACAGCTGCAGTTTTTGGCGGGCGCGGGTGAGCGAGACGCCCACCTGGTTTTCGTTGAGGCCGGTGATCTGGCCGATTTCGCGGTAGGCCAGCCCGTCGAGATGGAGAAGGATGAGCGAGCGCTCCGCTTTCGGCAGGCGTCGGATCGAGGCGTAGAGGGCGTCCAGCCGGTCGTTTTGCTGGTGACGCGCGTCGGGCGCGGGTTGCGCGCAGGCCGCGTCGGGAGGCGTTTCGACCGCGATCACCCGTTGACGGCGGCGACTTTCGTCGCGTCGCCACGTGAGCGCGGTGTTGAGGCAGACGCGGTAGATCCACGTCGCGGGGGCGCACTGTCCGGCGAAGCGCGGCAGCGAGCGCCAGAGTTGCACGAGCATGTCCTGGACGAGATCGTCGCGTTCCTCGGCCTTGTCGGCGTAGAGGCGGGCGATCTTGTGAAAGACTCCGGCGTGCTCGCGCCACCACTGCTCGAAAAGAACTTGGGGAGGGGCGGGGACGTTCATGTTCACCGGAGTTAGTCGCCCGGTGTCCCCGAACCTTACAGAAAAGCGAGGCGAGTTTTCGCGGGAGATCGCCACGGTGCTCCGATGTCGCGCGGAGCCCGGGCCCCGCCGTCTACGGACTGGGCCTTGGCCGATCTCCGCGGCTGGGTCAGATCAAACCGAGCTGAGTCCGCGAGCGGCCCAGGCGGCGACGGAGCTTTCTTTCCAGCCGCGCCTCGAACTCCGCCCTTCGTCCGTCCGGGGCGCCGATCCGTTGCCAGAACCGTCCGCCGCGTTCGCGGACTTGCGGCCAAAACAACTCCGGCGAGGTCGCCACATAGATACTCATCAGGGATTGCATCGTCAGGGTCTCCTTTTCTCCCGGCCATCATCGGCACGGGACGCGGGCGTCTTTATCGCATGCGGAAGGACCCTAGCTGGATCGGGTCGTTCGCGACGTGTCGTCCCCGGGTCTCCGCCCGGCGCCGCGGGGGCCAAATCCCCGGGCTTGCACCGGACGCGTCGCGGCCCCTTGTCTCTTCCGCTTACCGGCTCGATTTTACCCTCTTATTTCCGTTCCGCAGTCCGCATGCATCTCAAAGCGCTCAAGCTTCACGGTTTCAAATCCTTCGCCGATCCGACCACCCTGCGCTTTGAACCCGGCGTCACCGCCATCGTCGGCCCCAACGGCTGCGGCAAATCCAATGTCGCCGACTCCATCCGCTGGGTGCTGGGCGAGCAATCCGCCAAGGCGCTGCGCGGCGGCAAGATGCAAGACGTCATCTTCGAGGGCGCCGACACCCGGAAACCCGCCCAGATGTGCGAGGTTTCCCTGCTGCTCACCGACTGCGAAAAGCAGCTCGGCAGCGAGTTTCACGAGATCGAGATAATGCGCCGCGTCTACCGCGACGGCGGTGGCGAATACTTCTTCAATGGCCAGCCCTGCCGCCTGAAGGACATCCAAAAGCTCTTCATGGACACCGGCATCGGCCGGACCAGTTACTCGATCATGGCTCAGGGCCAGATCGACCAGATCCTGTCGTCGAAGCCCGAGGAACGCCGCGCCGTCTTCGAGGAGGCCGCCGGCATCACGAAGTATAAGTCGCAGCGCAAAGAGGCCCTGCAAAAGCTCTCGCTGACCGATACCAACCTCACCCGTGTCGCCGACGTCATCACCGAGGTCGGCCGTCAGATCGGTTCGCTCCGCCGCCAAGCCTCGAAGGCGCTGCGTTACAAGAAGCTCACTTGGCGCCTCCGCCACCTCGTCCTCGCCCATCATGGCCAGGCCCACGCGACGCTCGCCGCGCAACTCGCCCAGCTCGAGGAAAACGTCATCAAGCTTCGCGCCGCCGCCGAGACCCGCCGCGCCCACCTCACTCAGCAACAGTCCGCGCTCGAGGAGAAAAAATCCGCCCGCGCCCGCTTGAACCAGCGCGTCCAGGAGGCCCAGCAGGCGGTCTTCGATCTACGCTCTGAAAAGGAGCAGGCCGAAAACGCCGCCAACCTCGCCCAGATCAAGCGCAGCGGTCTCGCCGAGCGCCTCGCCTCGTCGCAGGACAATCTGACCGAACTCGAGATGCAGCTCCGCGAGCTCGAGTCGCAGGTCGACACCGGCGCGCAGGACAAGGAGCAGCAACTCTCCCTCCTCGGCAGCTCCGACGCCGTTTTCCAGGACCGCAACCGCGAGCTAGGCGTCCTGGAGGCCGAGCTCCAAAAGCACGAGCAGGAGATCTCGCAGACCAAGTTCCAGCTCCTCCAGTGCGAAAGCAACGTCGCCCGCCTCCGCACCGACACCACGAGCTACGAGGTCGACCAGAAGACCTCCGCGCAACGCCACGAGTCGCTCGCCGCCGAGGTCGAGTCCGTTCGTGTGCAGCAGTCCGAGGCGTCCGCGCAGCTCTCCGACGTCAATGCCCGCGTCGAAGAGGCGCAGGTCGCGAAGGCCCGCGCCCACTCCGAGACCCAGGACCTCCAGATCCAGATCGGCGAGCTCACCAAGGAATTCCGCGAAGCGCAGAAGAAGCTTCAGGAGATCGACCGCAATCTCGCCCAGCGAACCGCCCGTCTGAAGTTGCTCCAGCAACTCGCCGAAAAATTCGAGGGCTTCGGCGAGGGCGCGAAGGCGATCCTCCAGGGGCGTTTCAATCATCTCTTCCAAAGTAGCGCAGGCTTCCAGCCTGCGTCCCCTTCTGGAGGGCCGGGCGCTGTCCCGGCCTCCGACGCACCGATGGACGGCACGGAGCCCGTCCCTCCAGCGCCCGCTTTCAAACCCCGTCCGCTCGCCGACGGCCTTCGCCCGCGCGCCGAGTGGGCTCGCGCGCTTGAGGCCATCCTCGGTTCCGCCAGCGAGGCCGTGGTCGTCGCCGACCTCGACGTCGCGCAACGCATCCTTTCCGAGCTCGAGACCCAGCAGATCGGCAGCGCGGCGCTTTCGATCTCAAATTTCAAATCCGAGATCTCAAATCCGGCGGCTTTGCCGCCGGGTCTCAGCCCTGCGGTCGAGTCGCTCGAGTTCGCCGACGAGACGCACCCCGCGGTCGCGCTTCTCCGTTCCAGTTACCTCGCGGACGACCTCGGCTCGTTCCTCGCCTTCTGGCGGGCCAATCCCGATTTCCGCTTCCTCGCCGTGGCCACGGCCAAGGGCGAGCTCGTCGATTCGCGCGGTGTCGTCTACGGCGGCTTCCGCAAAAAATCCGGTGGCGCCGGCAGTCTCGTGCAACGGGAGATCGACCTTCGCGACACCGCCAGGGCCCTCGCCGACGACCAGGTCGCGCACGACGCCCAGCGCCAGGTCATCGATTCGCTTCAGGCCCGCCTCACCGAGGCCGAGCAGGGTCTCGAGGCCAAGCGCGCCGAGGTTCTCGAGGCCTCGCAGAATCTCGCGACCGTCCAGCAGGAGGAGCGCAACGCCCAGCGCGCGGTCGACGAGGTCGCCAACCGCGTCGAGCGCATGAGCCGCGAACTCGAGGCGCTCGAGGCCGCCCGCCACGAGACCCAGGCGCGTTTCGACCGCGCCCGCGAGCAGCTGGTCAACGCCGAGCAGGCGGTCGAGGCCGGCCGCGTGCGTATCAACGAACTGGAGACGCTGATTTCCGCCCAGCGCACCGAGCGCGACGTCAAGCGCGACACCCTCGCGCAGGCCCGCCTCGAGCTCGCCGAGCGCCGCCAAAAGGTCGAGGTGCTCGACCGCGGCCTCGCCGACATGCAGCGCCGTCGCGCGCAGATCTCCGAGATCCTTATCCAGCGCCAGCAGGAGATCGAGACCTGGAGCGACCAGACCTCCACGCTCGAGCAGGAGGCCGACGCGCAGCGCGCCCGCGCCTCGCAGATCGCCGAGACGCTTGTCGTCGCCATGCAGCAGGTGGAGCAGATCCGCGTCGAGCTCGGCGAGGTCGAGCACGCGATCAACAGCGTCGAAAACTCGCAGGACGGCATCCGCACCGACGCCGAGAAGAGCGCCGCTGATCTCAGCCGTTGCGAGGTCGAACTCGCCCAGACCCAGAGCCGCGTGCAGTTCATCTCCGAGGACGTGCAGCGCGAGTTCCAGTTGCCCGTCGGCAGCTACGACTGGCGCGGTTTGCTTTACCGCGCGGACGACGATCCGCCGGATTTGAAGGACCTCGATCTGGACGACGACGAGGAGGGCGACTCCGCCGCCGCCTCCTCCGATGGAGGGCGGGGCGCCGTCCCCGTCGCCGTCGCGCCGGCGCCTGTCGCCGCCGATTCCGCCGACGCGGCGGACACCGAGGTCCGTCCTCCATCAGAAGGGCAATCCGCCGCCCAGGCCACGCCTACGCGTCGCCGTAAGAAAAAGGGACCGAAACCCGATCCTACCGAAGACGATTTGGCCAAGGTCGCGGGAGCCGCCGATTGGGGCGCGATCAAGATCGAGATCGACGCCTTGCGCGCCCGCCTCGCCGGCATGGGCGCGGTCAACACCGGCGCCATCGAGGAATACGCCGAGCTCAAGCAGCGCTACGATTTCCTCAAGGGCCAGAGCGACGATCTCGCGACCGCGAAGACCGACCTGATGAAGACCATCGACGACATCAACCGCACGTCGATGGAGCAGTTCCAGATCACCTTCGAGCAGATCAAAAAGAACTTCATCTACACCTTCCAGACGCTCTTCGGAGGCGGCGTGGCCAACCTCGAGCTCATCGTCACCGACGACGTGCTTGAGAGCGGCATCGAGATCACCGCCCAGCCGCCCGGCACTAAGTTGAAGAGCATCACGCTCCTCTCCGGCGGACAGAAGACGCTCACCGCCGTCGCGCTGCTCTTCGCGCTCTACATGGTGAAGCCCTCGCCCTTCTGCTTGCTCGACGAACTCGACGCCCCGCTCGACGAGTCGAACATCGGCCGCTTCACGGATCTGTTGAAGAAGTTCGTCCACGAGTCGCAGTTCATCATCATCACGCACAACAAGCGCACGGTCGCCGCCGCGCACTCGATCTACGGCGTGACGATGGAGGAGCGCGGCGTCTCCAAGACGGTTTCCATGCGCTTCAACCAGGTGAAGGGCGAGCCCGAGTCGCACCCCGAGAACATCGCCGAATCCGTCCGCGGCGCGAAGGCCCGCGGCGCCGCATCCGCCGCGGTCTGACGCGTCGTCCCTGTCCGCCTTCTTCGCCACCCCGTTTCCCCACCATGCCCCGCATCACCCGCATCAAGCTCCAATGGGGCGCCTCGAGCGCCACTCCGGGCGATTGGTATTTTGGTCTCTTCGGCCTCTACGCGCGCAAGACCGGGCGGGGCAGGGGACTCGCCGTGAGCGTCCGCGGCGCGCTCGTCTGGGGCGCCTTCGCCGCGGCGGCCGCCTACTGCGGCGGCGCCGGCTACTACTGGTGGAAGCAAGAGCAGCGCCCGTATAACTATGTCCGATACACGGACGTGTTGCTTTACCCGCTCAGCGCCGAAAAGCGTCGCGAGGTGCGGGAGCTGCAGGGCAAGTCGCTCATCGCGGACGCCTTCGACGCGATCCAGGCCCAGCAATGGAATCGCGGCCTGATGAATCTACGACTGGGGCTCGAGCGTTACCCCCGTGATCTGACGGCGCGCCTGAAACTCGCCCAGATCTTTCTCGGCATCCGGCTGCGCGCGAAAGCCCAGGAGACGCTTATGCAGGGGCTGGACTACGGCTGGCCCGGCCGGGCCTACCTCCAGTCCGCGATCGAGATCGCCGCCGGCGGCGAGGATTACGAGCTTGCGATCCAGATCTGTGATCGCGCCTTGGCGCTGCACGATCCGCAACGCCATTCGCCCGCGGATCGTCGCTGGCTGTCCGAACAAAAAGTCCGTTCCTTGATGGCGGAGAAACGCACCGAGGACGCGCTCGCCTACGCCGAGCGCGAGGTCGGTTCCGTGGGTGATGCGACGCTTTCCGAGCTCCGTCTTCTCGCGCTTTTGCAATCCGGGCGTTCCGCCGAGGCGGTGTCCTTCGCCGAAGAGTGGGCGAAACGCTCCGACGACGACAGTCAGACTCTTCGTTTGCTGGCCCGTTCCTATCGTGAGGCGGGACGCATCGAGGACATGAAGAAAACCTTGTCGAAGATGCGCGCCAACGATCCCTCGGATCCTCGGGCGCCCGTGTATTCGATCATCCAGCATTTCCTAGCCGGTCTTGAATCGGACGGACGGCGATTGCTGGACGATTATATTTTCCGTTTCGGCGGCACCGAGGCCAACTTCATCCTCGCCGCCGAGCCTCTTGCCGAGATCAAGCGTGGCGACGAGCTGGACATCCTTCTCGCCGCCGCCGCCGAGCGTGGCTTCCGCGATCCTCGCCTGCTTTCGCTGAGATTACAGATCCTTATCTCCGGTCGTCGTTGGGCGGAGGCCACCCAGCAGATCTACGATATCCGGCCGTTGCTTTCCGCGGGCACTTCCGGTCGAGCCGCCATGCTGGATTTTTTCCAGTATCTCATCGCCGCGGCGGCCGATCCCGCCGAAGGGGCGCAGACGAGCTTGATTTCCTTTGTGCGCGAGCGGCAGCTGACGATGGCTGCCTATCGGCAGTGCGTGGAGATTTTGCGTTCCTCGGGACGGGTCGACACCGCGCGTCAGATTGTGACGTTTGCGCAGGGCTCCTACCCAAAGAACCAATATCTGGTCGATGCGGTCGCCGCGCTCGACAAGGAGCTTGCGGATCGCCGCGCGGCCGAGGAGGCCGCCCGCCCGGTGTCCGCGCCCGTCGCCGCCTTCGCGTCCGCCAAGGCTTTTTTGGCCGAGGTCGATCGTGTTGCCGGCCAACAAGGAGCGCCCGGCGCGCAGGCCGCTCTGGCGCTCTTCGCGGAGATGCGCAAGGCCCGCCCGGAGTGGCTGGCCTTGAATTCCGAGGCGATCGAGCTCAGCGAGCTGGAATTGCGTGCCCGGGTCGACGATATCGCCGGTCTGCAGAGCGCCACGCGTTCCTATATCACCGCCGAGCGAGCCCGTATCCAAGCCGTGCTTTCCATCGCCACTCGTCTTCACGAGGAGAAGCGCGACGCCGAGGCGCGCATGCTGTTGGCCGAGGTTTTGCGCAAGGCGCCGGGTGATCCCGCGGCCACCGTGTTGATGGCCCGCTGGTTTCCCGCGCCCAAGGCCGCGCCTGCGGCCGAGGCCAGGTCCGGGGCCGCGCCGACGAACGCTTCCGACGCGGCGGCACGTCTCGCGTCCCCTTAAGTAGAACACGCATCGCCCGGGCGATCGTGCCGCCGCCGGAGACGGCGCCCCTTGTGGATCCGCAAGCGAGGGGATGCGGGCGCATGCGCATGCCCCATGGCAAAGCCCCCGCCTTCCGTATGGAGGCTGGGGGTCTCTATTCCTCCGTTTGGCGGAAAGGGCACGCGACACCGGAGGCGCAGCACCTTGTGGCGCTCACCGGCTACGGCTACTCGTGGGTGAAAGACCCTTTTTTAACGATAATTTCGCGCCGGCTTGCTTGCCAAATCGATTAGGGTCCTAACTATCAGCTCCCTTATAGTCACGTCGCCATCGACCATGCCGCATCTGCTTCTCAAGGATCTGCCTCGTTACGAATGCCTGCTCGAGGCGTCGCAGCAGTTTCCCGGGCTCGATCCGACGGCCTGCGAGGTTTTCCTCCATCTGCTTCGCTCGGGAGACGAGGCGTTCCGGGTGACGGAAGAGCATTTTCATGCGGAGGGGCTCAGCCAGGGACGCTTCACCACGCTGATGCTGCTTTATGACAAGACCTGCGGTCAGGCGCATGTTCTGACGCCGGCCCAGCTCGCCGAAAGGTCGGGGGTCACCCGCGCGACGATGACCGGGTTGATCGATACGCTGGAGCGCGACGGCATGGTGACCCGCAAGCCCGATCCCGGCGACCGTCGGCAGCTTTGCGTGGAGCTGACCAGGCGGGGCATCGCTTTTCTTGAGAAAATCCTCCCCGAGCATTTCCGACGTATATCCCGGCTGATGGAGGCCCTCTCCGAGAGCGAGCGACGCACCATGGTCCGCCTTCTGGGCAAGATCGCCGATCGCGCCGCGGAGCAATTTCCCTCCCCGGGCGCGCCTGCCGCAGCTCCGCGTTCGCGCTGATCGCGCCCTTTTCCTGCCTTCCGCCCCTTTTCCCGCACCTTTTCCAAATCCGCACGCCATGCTTAAAAAACTCAGCCTCACCGGCGCCATTCTCGCCCTCGTCCTCGGCCCCATCGTGGGCATCAAGTTCCTCCAGATCAGCTCCCTCATCGCCATGGGCGCCGAGATGGAAAAAGCCGGCCAGCCGCCCACGCCGGTGGCCACTTACGTCGCCGCCGAGCAGGAGTGGGAGGATACCCTGTCCGCGGTCGGCTCGCTGCAGGCCGTGCAGGGCGTGACGCTGTCCGCCGAGCTCGGCGGCACGGTCGTCGAGATCGCGGTCGAGAACGGCGCCGCGGTCAAAAAAGACGATTTGCTCGTCCGCCTCGACACGTCTGTCGAGCAGGCGCAACTGGCCGCGGCCGAGGCGAACCTCAAGCTCGCCGAGCTCCAGCTGGACCGCTCGAAGAGCCTGCTCGCCCAGAAGACCATCTCCCAGTCCGAGTTCGATTCCGCCGACGCCGGCGCCAAGGCCGCCGTCGCCCAGGTGGAGAACATCCGCGCGCAGATCGCGAAGAAGAACATCCGCGCCCCCTTCGCCGGACGCGTGGGCATCCGCATGGTCAACCTCGGCCAGACGCTCTCCGCCGGCGCCCAGGTGATTCCTCTCCAGGCGCTCGATCCGATCTTCATCGACTTTAACCTGCCGCAGCAGCGTCTCGCCACCCTCGAGGTCGGCCAGGCCCTGCGCGTGAAGATCGACGGCGTCGCCGAGCCTTTCGCCGGCAAGGTGACCGCGATCAATCCCGAGGTCGACGCCGTCACCCGCAACGTCCGCGTTCAGGGCACGCTCGCCAATCCCGCGGAGCGCCTCCGTCCCGGCATGTTCGCCGAGGTCGAGCTCGTTCAGAACTCCGCCCGCAAGGTCCTCGCCGTGCCCGCGACCGCCGTCGTTTACGCGCCCTTCGGCGACTCCGTCTACGTGGTCGAGGAAAAGGAGGGCAAGCTGATTGCCCGCCAGCAGTTCGTGCGTCTCGGCGCGTCCCGCGGCGATTTCGTCGCCATCGTCGACGGCATCGCCGCCGGAGCCCGCGTCGTTTCCGCCGGCGCCTTCAAGCTCATGAACAACGCGCCCGTGATGATCGACGACAAGATGCAGCCCGAGGCTTCGCTCAATCCCAAGCCCAAGAACACCTGAGCCGACCTTCGCGAGGGCGCCGCGCGCCCTTTTTCCCTCGTCCCTCTTTTATCCGAAAGCGCGCGCCCGCGTCGCGCCGCCTCCACCGCATGAAATTCACCGACATCTTCGTCCGCCGCCCCGTGTTGGCCATCGTGGTCAACCTGATCATCATCATCGGCGGCCTGCAGGCGATCAAATCGCTGAGCATCCGCCAGTATCCGCGCCTCGAGCGCGCCACCATCAAGGTCACCACCGCCTACATCGGCGCCAACGCCGACCTCGTGCGCGGCTTCATCACCACCCCGTTAGAGCGCGTCATCGCCTCGGCCGACGGCATCGACTACATGGAGTCCAGCTCCCGGCAGGGCAGCTCGGAGATCACCGTCATCCTCAAGCTCAACTACGACGCCAACAAGGCGCTCGCCGAGATCGGCTCCAAGGTGGACCAGGTGCGCGGTGATCTGCCACCCGAGGCCGAGGTGCCGATCATCAACATCGAGCCGGCCGACGCCCAGATCGCGGCGATGTATCTGAGCTTCGGTTCCGACATCCTCGCCGAAAACCAGGTCAACGACTACCTCATCCGTATCGTCCAGCCACGTCTTTCCACGCTGCCCGGCGTGCAGCGCGCCGACATTCTCGGCGGCCAGACCTTCGCCATCCGCGCCTGGCTCAAGCCCGAGCGCCTCGCCGCCTACAACCTCTCGCCCTCCGACATCCGCGCGAAGCTCGCCTCCAACAACTATCTCTCCGCGATCGGCACGACGAAGGGCGGCCTGGTGCAGCTCAACCTCACCGCCAACACCGACCTCCGCAGCGCCGAGGAGTTCAAGCGGCTGCCCGTCTTCCAGTCGGGCGACACCATCGTGCGCCTCGGCGACGTGGCCGACGTCGTGCTCGGCGCCGAAAGCTACGAGGAGGACGTGCGCTTCTCCGGGGAAAAGGCGATCTTCATGGGCGTCTGGGTCATGCCCAACGCCAACTCCCTCGACGTCATCTCCGGCGTCCGCCAGGCGATGGCCACCATCCAATCCCAGCTGCCCACCGGCATGGTCGCGCACATCGCCTACGACTCGACCAGCTACATCGACAGCGCCATCCACGAGGTCCGCGACACGCTCATCGAGACCATCGTCATCGTCGGCATCGTGATCTTTCTCTTCCTCGGATCGGTGCGATCGGCGCTCGTGCCGCTCGTCGCGATCCCCGTCTCGCTCATCGGCGCGGTGTTTCTCATGCAGGCCTTCGGCTTCTCGCTCAACCTGCTCACGCTCCTCGCGATCGTGCTCTCCGTCGGCCTCGTGGTCGACGACGCCATCGTGGTCGTGGAAAACATCGAGCGACACCTCCACGAGGGCAAGACGCCCTTCGAGGCCGCCCTCATCGGCGCGCGCGAGCTGGTCGGCCCGGTGATCGCGATGACGATCACGCTCGTGGCCGTCTACGCCCCGATCGGATTCCAGGGCGGCCTCACCGGCGCGCTTTTCCGCGAGTTCGCCTTCACGCTGGCCGGCGCGGTCGGCATCTCGGGCGTCGTCGCCCTCACGCTTTCGCCTATGCTGGGCTCCCGCATCCTGCGCAAGGACGAGGACACCCGCGGCTTCGCCGGCTGGGTCACGAATCGCTTCAACGGCCTGCGCGATCGCTACGCCGTCCTGCTCAACGGCACGCTCTCGGCCCGGCCCTTCGTCTACACGATCTGGATCGTTCTCTCGCTCATGTGCGTGCCGATGTATCTGTTCTCCCCGAACGAGCTCGCGCCCAACGAGGACCAGGGCGTCATCTTCGGCGCCATCACCACGCCGGCCAACGCCACCCTCGAGCAGGCGACCTTCTACACCGAGAAGGCCACCGAGGTGTTCATGAACGTCCCCGAGCGCGACCACGTTTTCCAGATCACCAGCCCGGGCTTCGGCTTCGGCGGCATGCTGGTCAAGCCTTGGGACAAGCGCGAGCGCTCCATCTTCGAGATCGAGCCCGAGGTGACGTCCGGTCTCTCCAAGATCACCGGCATCATGCATCCGGCCTTCCTGCCTTCGCCGCTTCCCAGCGCCGGACAGCTTCCCGTCGAGTTCGTCATCGCCGGCACGCAAAGCCACGAGGAGCTGCTGCGCTTCGCCCGCGACATCATGGCCGAGGCGAAAAAGGGCGGCCAGTTCATGTTCATGGACGCCGACCTCAAGTTCGACCAGGCGAAGGCCGAGATCGTGATCGATCGCGACAAGGCCGCCGCCCTCGGCGTGAGCCTGCAGGAGGTGGGCGCCGACCTCGGTTCCGCCCTCGGCGGCGCCTACGTCAACCGCTTCAACATCGAGGGACGCAGCTACAAGGTGATCCCGCAGATCGAGCGCGCCGGTCGCCTCAATCCCGAGCAGCTCGACCAGATCTACGTGCGCGGACCGGAGGGCAAGCTCGTGCCGCTCTCCACCTTCGCCCGCATCGAGCGCAAGGCGGAGGCGCGCAGCCTGCCGCGCTTCAACCAGCTCAACGCCGTCAAGATCTCCGGCGTGGCCCGTTCCGTCGACGCCGGCCTCAAGGCGCTCGAGACCGCCGCCGAGCGCGTGCTCCCGCCCGGCACCTTCGTCGACTACGCCGGCCAGTCGCGCCAGCTTCGCCAGGAGGCGGGCAAGTTCCTTCCCGCCATGATGCTCGCGCTCGTGCTCATCTTCCTCGTGCTCGCCGCGCAGTTCAACTCGTTCCGCGATCCGCTCATCATCCTGCTCGGCTCGGTGCCGCTGGCCATGTTCGGCGCGCTCGTCTTCACCGTGCTCAAGGCCTCCGGCCCCCCGGGCTGGAACTTCGCCCTCACCGAGGGCTGGACCACCACGCTCAACATCTACTCGCAGGTCGGCCTCGTGACGCTCGTCGGACTCGTGGCCAAGAATGGCATCCTCATCGTCGAGTTTGCCAACGTCCTCCAGGAGCAAGGCATCGCGAAGCTCGAGGCGATCCGCCAGTCGGCGCTCACCCGCCTGCGCCCGGTGTTGATGACGTCCGTCGCCACCGTCGCCGGCCACTTCCCGCTCACCCTGGTGAGCGGCCCCGGCGCCGAGGCGCGCAACTCCATCGGCCTTGTTCTTGTGGGCGGCATGGCGATCGGCACGATCTTCACCCTGTTTGTCGTGCCTTCGCTCTACATGCTCATCGCCAAGGATCGCTCCACCGAGGCCCGCCCGGCCGACGACCTCGCCTCCGCCCCCGCGGCGAAGCCCCTCCATGCCTGAACCTTCCCCGCTCCGATCATGACCAAGATTTCCTTCTCCGCCGTCTTTCTCGCCGCCTCCGTCGCGTCCCTCGACGCCGCCGAGCTTCCGCTCGTGGGCCCCATGGCTCCCGTGGAGGCGATCAAGCGCGAGCCCGCCGCGCCCGCCGAGCCCAAGTCTCCCTCGGTGCCGGAAAAACTCACCCTCGACCAATCGCTGCGCTTCGCGCTCGAGAACAACTACTCCATCCGCCAGGCGCGCGAACGCCTGCGCGAGCAGGAAGGGCTCATCGTCGAGGTCCGCGCGGACGCCCTGCCGAACGTCACCGCCTCCGGCAGCTATACGCGCGACGACAAGGACTTCGTCGCGCCGGGCAGCAGCCGCGGATACCAGGACTGGACGGTCGGCATCTACGTCCGCCAGCTCATCTACAGCGGCGGTGGCGTGAGGTCCGCCTTGGATGCGGCCAAGACCACGCGCGAGGCCGCCTCGCTCGAGATCCAGGCCGTCGTCGACAGCGTCCTGCTCGAGGTGCGCACCCGCTTCGCCGACGTGCTGCTCGCCCGCGAGCGCATCGAGGTGCAGGAGCAGAGCGTCAACCTCCTGCGCGAGCAGCTCCAGACGGTGAAGAACCGCTTCGAGGCCGGCAGCGTGTCGCAATTCGAGGTGCTCACCGCCGAGGTCGCCCTCGCCAACGCCCAGCCGGCCCTCATCAACGCGCGCAACTCGTTCCGCATCGCGATCGACGAGCTCCGCCAGGTGCTCGGTTATCGCGGCGGCTTCGGCGCGGATCTGCAAAAGGTGCCCGAGTTCGACGGCGAGCTGGGTTATCAGCCGGCGAACTACGAGCTCGAGTCCGCGCTCGCGGCCGCGAAATCGAAACGCCCGGAGCTGCTCCGCCTCGAGCAGATCGAGAAGGCGCGCGAATCCGGCGTGACCGTCGCCCGCTCCGGCTACCTGCCGCAGCTTTATGTGACCGGCGGCTACGAAGGCCGGAAGCTCTCCTCCTCGAGTTCTTTCTCTGACACGCAGGACGGCTGGACCGCCGGCGTCACCGGCAGCTGGGCCATTTTTGACGGCGCCCGCACCCGCGGCCGCGTCGCCCAGGCCCGCGCGCAGCTCAACCAGGCCCGCCTGAGCGTCTCGGAGCAGACGCTCGCCATCGAGGTGGAGGTGCGTCGCGCGCTGTCCTCCCTGCAGGAGGCCGCGGAACTGGCCGAGGCCGCCGCCAAGGTGGTCGACCAGGCCACGGAGGCGTTGCGCCTCGCCGATGTGCGCTATCGCAACGGCGCCGCCACTCAGCTCGATGTCTTGCAGGCGCGCGTCGCGCTCACCGAGGCGCAGCTCAATCGCCTCGAGGCCAACTACCGCCACACGGTCGCCCTCGCGACGGTGCGCAAGGCCATCGGCGAGACCAACGCCGCCGCGTCCGCTTTCTGAGAGACGCTTCCGTCGCGAAACGAAACGCGCGTCGTATTCGCGCGTTTTGAGAAACTTCCTTTGGCGCGGCCGATCCAACCGGTCGCGCCAATTCTTTTTGAGGGGTGGCCCTGCCTACCGCTCTGCGGACCGCCGCCCCGTCTTTGAAGTGAGGAGGCGATCAGGCGGCCGGTTTTACTCGAAGCGCAGGGCGTCGATCGGGTCGAGTTGCGCGGCCTTGTGCGCCGGGTAGAAGCCGAAGGCGACGCCGACGAAGGCGGAGAAACCCACGGCCAGCAGGATCGCCTGGGTGGAGACGAGCACGGGCCAGCCGTTGAGCTGGGAAACAAGCTCGGAGCTGCCGACTCCGAGGAGAATGCCCACGATGCCGCCGAGCACGCTGAGGACGACGGCCTCGATGAGGAATTGCACGCGGATGTCGTGGTCGTGCGCGCCGATGGCGAGGCGGATGCCGATCTCGCGGGTGCGCTCGGTGACGGAGACCAGCATGATGTTCATGATGCCGATGCCGCCGACGAGGAGCGAGATGCCGGCGACGAAAGCGAGCAGCAGGGTCATGGTGCGCGAGGTCTGGGTGGCGGTCTGCGCGAGCTCGAGCTGGTTGCGGATCGTGAAATCGGGCTCGCGGCCGCCGCGGCGCTGCTGGAGCAATGCGGTGGCCTCGTCCTGGAGTCGCTGCATGACCTCCGGGGCCGAGGCCTCGATAAGAATCGTGCTGACGTTGGTGCGGCGGTTGATGCGTCGCATGTGGGTGGAGTAGGGCACGAGCACGATGTCGTCCTGGTCCTGGCCGAAGAAGTTGAAGCCCTTCGAGTCGAGGATGCCGCGGATGACGAAGGGTATGTTTCGCACTCGGAGCACCTGGCCGACCGGCTCGACGTCGGGGAAAAGCTGCTTGGCTACGGTCGAGCCGATCACGCAGACCTTGGCGGCGGAGGTGATGTCGGCGTCGGAAAACATGTGTCCGGTCTCGACCGCCCAGGCGCGGATGCTGAGGAAGTCGGTGGAGACGCCGCGGATCTCGGTGTTCCAGTTGAGCCCGTTGGCGAGCACCTGGTTGCGGTCTCGGACCTCGACGGAGACGGACACGGCGTCGGGCAGTTCGCGCTTGATCGCCTCGGCGTCCTCGACGGTGAGGGTGGAGGCGGAGCCCCAGCCGCCGCGGGCGCCGCCGGTCGAGAAGGAACCGGGGAACACGGTGACGACGTTGCGCCCGAGGGAGGCGACCTGGGCCTCGACCTGGCTCTTGGCGCCGTTGCCGATGGAGACCATGGCGATGAAGGCGCCGACGCCGATGATGATGCCGAGCGCGGTGAGGGCGGAGCGCAGCTTGTTGCGGCGCAGGGCGCGGAGGGCGATGACGGTGGTGGCGAGAAGGCGCATGCTGGGCGATGGCGGGGGAGCGGGGAGCGGGGAGCCGAACGGAGACGCGGCGGCGGGCGTTCGGTTTAGTGGCCGGGCTTGCCGGCGAAGGGGGCGCTCGTGAGTTGCGCGGCCTGTTCGGCGTTGGAGAGCCTGGCGAGCTCCTCGGTGGCGATGAGGCGATTTTGCACCGGTTCGTCGCGGACGAGGAGGCCGTCGCGCACGACGAGGATGCGTTTGCAGTATTGGGCGATGTCGAGCTCGTGGGTGACCATCACGAGGGTGATGCCCTGCTCGTTGAGGCGCTGGAAAACGCCCATGACCTCGACGGACGTCTTGGAGTCGAGATTGCCGGTGGGCTCGTCGGCGAGGAGCAGGCGGGGCTCGTTGACGAGGGCGCGGGCGATGGCGACGCGTTGCTGCTGGCCGCCGGAGAGCTGGGAGGGGAGGTGGTCGGCGCGTGGGGCGAGGCCCACGATCTCGAGCGCGGCGAGGGCGCGGCGTCGCATCTCGTCGGCGGCGACGCGCCGCTGGGCGTAGAGCATGGGCAGCTCGACGTTTTCCAGCGCGCTGGTGCGCGGGAGCAGGTTGAAACCTTGAAAGACGAACCCGAGTTTCTGGTTCCGCAGATCGGCGCGCGCGGCGCGGTCGAGGCCGGAGACGTCGATGCCGTCGAGGTGGTAGCTGCCGGAGGTGGGGCGGTCGAGGCAGCCGAGGGTGTTCATGAGCGTGCTCTTGCCGGAGCCGGAGGCGCCCATGATGGCGACGAATTCGCCGGGGTGGATGTCGAGCGAGATGCCGCGGACCGCGTGGACCTCGAGGTCGCCGTTGCGGTAGGTCTTGCGGATGTCGCGGAGTTGGACGACGGGCTGCACGTAGAGTGGGGGGGAGGCCTGCGCGAGTTTCGGACGGGGGCCGTTTACATGCGGCGGCCGCCGCGGTTGCCGCCCGGGAGGAATGGGTTGTTGCTGCCGCCGCCGGAAGCGGGCGCGGAGCTGGACTCGGCTTCGACCAGGGAGGTGATGACGGAGGCCTTTTCCTCGAGGCCGGCGATCACCTCGGTGCTGACGCCGTCGGTGATGCCGAGGCGGACCTCGACCGGTTTGGCGCGCAGGCCGGCGGGGGTTTCGGCGGATGTGTAGAGCGTGCGGACCGTTTCGGCGCTCGCTCCGGTGCCAGAGGGGCCGCGTCCGCCGCGGCGGCGTTCGGGGAGGACGATACCGCGCTCGGCGGCGAGGGCGCGCACGCGCTGCATCTGCTCGCGGGTGGGGCGCGGGGCGTCCGGACCCTCCTTGTAGCCGACCTCGGCCAGGAGGGCTTTCTGGGCGTCGGCGGCGGGATCGGATTTTTCGGCGCCGGGCGCGGGCTCGACCGGCAGCTTAAGCTCGTCGGGGATGCGGGCGCGCAAGGTGGAGTTGGGGACGAGGAGGACGTCCGGACGCTCCTGGACGGTGACGGAGACGTTGGCCGTCATGCCGGGCTTGAGGGCGAGGCTCTCGTTGCTGACGTCGATCAGCGTGGCGTAGGTGACGACGTTGGACTGGACGACGGGTTGGTTGCGGATCTGGCGGACGACGCCGCGGAAGGATCGGCTGGGGAAGGCGTCGACGGTGAAGGCGACGTTCTGGCCTTCCTTGACGTTGCCGATGTCGGCCTCGGCGATGGCCGCCTTGATCTGGAGCAGACTGAGGTCGTTGACCAAGACGAAGAGGATGGGGGCGGAGGTGCTGGCGGAGACGGTCTTGCCGACGGTGGCGGGGCGATCAAGGACCACGCCGTCGATGGGCGCGGTGATGGTGCAGCGCGAGAGATCGACCTTCACGCTTTCGACGGCGGAGGTGCGGATGAGGAGCTGGGCGTCGGCTTGGGAGAGCTGGGCCTCGGCCTGATCGAGTTCCTGTTGCGAGACCAGGTTGCGCTCGTGCAGGGCGCGGATGCGCTCGGCGTTGAGGCGGACGAGCTGGTGGTTGGCCTTGGTGTTGGCGAGCTCGGCCTCGGCCTGGCCGAGGCGGGTGACGTAGGTGGCGGGATCGATGCGGGCGAGGACGTCGCCGGCTTTGACCTGGGAGTTGTAATCGACGAGCACCTCTTTGATGAGGCCCGAGATCTGGGAGCTGACCTCGACGGTGGAGACGGGCTGGAGGTCGCCGGTGGCGGTGACGGTCTGGGTGAGCGTGCCGCGGGACACGTTCACGGTGTTGAAGGCGACGGGGGCGGGCTTCTGGCGTTCGCGCCACCAGAGGAAGGCGCCGGCGGAGGCGGCGACGACGACGAGCGGAAGAATCAGGCGGCGGGGACGGAAGGACATGAGAGCGGGAAAGCGAAGGACGGGAAGTTACGCGGACGAAGGGCGGGACCAAGAACCAATCGGTTCGCGTGGCGGTGAAGGTCGGGTGGGCGGGACGGAATGAGGAAGGCTTGCGGGCGGGGAAGACGGATGAATGGGCGCGACCCGGGCCGAGACGTCGTGCACTTTGGGCGGTTGCAGGAAAACACGAGGCGCGGGATTAAATTTTCCCCGCCCGGGCGCGCCGTTGACAAAGCCCGCGCCGGCGGGTGTGGTGCTCCTTTTCCATGTCCATCGTCATCTGGCTCCTCACCTTTGTCCTGGTCCTCCTTTCGGTTTTCCTGGTGCTCGTCGTCTTGATGCAAAAGTCGAAGTCCGACGGCGGCGTCGGAGCGGCCTTGGGCGGCGGCATGACCGAGGCGACCTTTGGCGCCGACACCGGCAACGTGCTGGCCACCTTGACCCGCAACGGCGCCATCGCCTTCTTCGTCATCAGCTTCGGTCTCTATCTCGCGCACATCTACCAGCATCGCACCGAGCGGACGAAGACCACCCTGCCGACGATTTCCGTGCCCGCGACCCCGGCCACGGCTCCGGCCGCCGCCGTCCCCGCGGTGACCTTGCCCGCTCCGGAGGCCGCGCCCGCCGCCCCGGCTCCCGCGACCACGGAACCCGCCAAGTAAGTCCGCGGTCTTCACGCGCGTGGCCCGCCACCGCCCTTCCTCCTCCCGGCAGACGGCTTTGTCCGTCTGCCTTTTGTTTGGTCTCGTCGCCGCCGGCCTGACGCCGGCCCCGCTTGCGGCGCAATCGCGTCTCAATCGCCCGGCGCCGCGCTATCTGCAGCTTTCCCCTCCCGATCAAAAGCAGGGCGCCGAGATTCTGCGCGAGATGCGGGCGGCGGGCCCGGACGGCGATTATTACCTGGAGTTCGAGCTTCGTGTGCTGCCCCGGCGCGGCGAGGAGCGGAGCGTTCCCGGCCGACTGTGGGGCGGGCGCAACGGCGAAGGGCCGGTCACCCGTTTGAGCATCCGTCCCCTGGCGGATTCGTCCAATCCGGCGGGCGCGGTCGGGGCGGCCAAGGCCGAGCAACGGCTCCTCGTGCAAGGCGGGCCCAAGCCGGCCGCTTGGCACTGGCCGGCGACGGACGGTTCCTCGTCGATCGCGGTCGACGAGGGCGCGCTTTTCGCTCCGCTCGCGGGCACGGATTTGTCGGCCTTCGACCTCCAGATGCCGTTCCTGTATTGGAGCGACTTCGTCTACGAGGGTAAGACCCGTCTCAACGACCGCCCGGCCGACGCGTTTCTTCTCTATCCGCCCGCCGCCCTCGCGGCGCGTCGACCGGATCTGGCGGCGATGCGGGTGTATCTCGATCCCCAATACCATGCGCTCGTGCAGGCGGAGCAGCTGGGCGAGAAGGAGCGCGTGCTGAAGTCGATGCGCGTCGTCGAGCTGAAGAAGATCGGCGAGCAGTGGATGGTGAAGGCGGTCGAGCTGCGCGACGAGACGACGCGCAACAAGACCCGCTTCGTCGTCACGGCCGCGGCCCTCGGGCGCGATTTCGCCGGAGGTATTTTCGATCCTGGCGCCCTTTCGTTGACGCTCAATCCGCCGTCTTCGCTCACGAAGCTGACGGAATGATGGCCGCCGGCGGCTGATTGCGGAGCGGGCTTCCCGGCTGTCGCGCGCATTGCCCGCGGGAGGGGAAAGGCGCGGCGCGTGGCGGATTCGTTCAGCTCGCGAGACGGCGCTCGGCGCTCTCGCGGCTGCGCCAGGGCAGGCCGTTCAGCGTCGCCAGGGCGATGAGGGCGAGCTGGCTGGCGGCGAAGCCGATCAACCAGGGGAAGGCGCGATCCATGAAGCCGTAGCTGTGCAGGCCGACGCCGAGCATGTTGGTGCCGAACCAGCTCCAGGTGGTGACGATGTTGCCGAAGACCGCGAGGGCCATGAAGCCGCGCGCGCCGCAGAGCCGGCCCCAGCGCACGTGCAGGATGAGGGCGTTCCAGATCACGATGATCAGCGCGCCGTTTTCCTTCGGATCCCAGCCCCAGAAGCGGCCCCAGGACTGGTCGGCCCAGATGCCGCCGAGAATGGTTCCCACGAGGCTGAAGAGCGTGGCGAAGCAAGTGATCCCGTAGACCATGCGTTCGAGCGCCGACGCGGTGGTGGCGTCCAGGCCGCGTGTGAGGGCGCCGCGCAGGATGTAGAGCACGGCGAGAAAGCCGGCGAGATAGGTCGCGCTGTAGCCGATGGTCACGACGACGACGTGGGTCGCCAACCAGAAGTTGGAGTCGAGCACGGCCTGCATCATCTGCATCGTGTCCCCGCTCAGCGAAAGGTGGTGGGCGATGATGAGGCCGGCGAAGCCGATGATGCCGCCGACGGCGGAGGCGAGCCCGCGCGGGTGAAGTTTTTCGAGCACGAGGCAGAGGCCGACGGAACCCCATGCGACGAAGAGCGCGGACGAGTAGAGATTGGTCACCGGCGGGCGTCCCTCGAGCCACATGCGGACGAGGATGCCGACGCTCATGAGCACGAAGCCGAGGCCGAGAAGATAAAAGGCGGAGCGGGCGAGCGCCTCGGGCCAGCACAGCCACGAGAGCAGGGCGAGGACGAGGGCGCCGACGAAGAGCGTCATGCCGGAGTAGAAGGGGGCGGCGGCCTTGAAACGGGTCTCGGCGTCGACCTTGGCGAGCTGCGCGGCGAAGCGCTTCTCGGTCTCCGCGCGGAGCAGTTTGACGATGGTGTCGAACTCCTCCGCCTTCTGGCCGCGCCAGGCGTAGGCGAGGCCGGCGTAGCTGAGCGCGTGCGCGTCGATCTCGCCGCTCGGGAAGGCCCGCAGAAGGACTTCGCCGGTCTTGCGCCAGGCGGCGTCGTCCTTGACCTCGGCGTCGGGCGGGATGGCGAGAAGCTGGGCGTTCTGGGCCATGAAATCGAAGCGGGATGCGAGATCCATGATCCGGGCGGCGAGGGCCTCGTCGTGGGGTTTCTGCTGTTGGCGGAGCCGCACGGCCTCGATGCCGGCGGGGAGTTTTTCCTGGAACTCGCGGAAGGCGCCGAGCGGGTCGTCGAGCTCGGGCGGCACGAGCGAGGCCTGGAGCTTCACGTAGAGGCTGACGTTGTCCCGTAGCGCGATCACGGCGCGCTGGAAGGGCGTGCGGCGCTGGGATTCCACGGACTCGGCGAGACCCGCCTGGCGCTGCAACTCCTCGAGGCCGGGTGTGAGTTGCGCGTAGGAAAAGCGCTTTTTGCCCGCGCCGTCCTCGTCCTTGAGCTTGAGCAGGGCGAGGAGGTCGGGGTGGACGATCTCGAAGATCTGGTAGCCGTTGGCCTTGCGGTCGTCGAGGAGCAGGTCGGCGATCCAGCGGGAGGGGGAAAGCTTCGAGCCGTCGGAAAGGCGGACGGTCTGGCGTCCCTGGAATTGAAGCAGGGTGGTGCGCGCGACGGTATCGAGCGGTTTGATACGGCCGCCGACCAGCACGGGCAGCCGGCCGAAGGCCGCGTGGTCGGGCTCGCCGGCGGGGACCGCGGGCGCGCGCAGGGTCGACGCGACGTAGGCGATGCCGAGAAGGAGGACGAGGATCGGGAGGATTTTCTTCATGGCGGCGTGGGGCTCAGGCGGAGGCCGGGGTGGACGAGACGCGGGCCCGGGGCTCGGAGAACCAGGCGACGAGTTCGGGGCGGCGGAAGGACCGGGCGAGGGCGAGGAGGGCGGCCGCGGTCAGGAGATGGAGACCGATCACGACCCAGCGCAGGATCGCGTCGTAGATGTCGCCGCCGAGGAAACCGTAGGCGAGCACGCCGGCGAGGACGAGGAGCGAGGACCAGGCGTAGGCACCGAGGAGCGGGCGGCTCCAGGAGCCGCGGCCCGCGAGGCCGACGAGGAGGGCGGAGCAGGCGATGAACTCGAGCGCGAGCACGCCCAGGCCGACGGCCGCCGGGGTGCCGTCGGTCGAGGCCGTGACCCAGAGGCCGACGAGCCCGGCCATGAGGCGGAGGGCGAGGACGAGGCCGAGCGCGACGACCGGGCCGGGCGTCTCTTCCCTCTTTAGCGCGGAGGAGCCGCCGCGACGGGCGGTGAAGACGGCGAGGTGCCAGCCGAATTGCCAAAAGAGGCCGACGGCCATGAGCATGCAGCTAAGGTAGGGGATGACCCAGGACGGGTTGCGGACGACCTGGAGGACGGTGGTCTTGTCGTTGTTGTCGAAGCCCGCCTGGTAGAAGGTCATGCCGTCGTGACGCAGCGGGTTGTTCATGAAGATCAGCACCTCGCGGTCGTTGACCCCGTCTGGCGTGGTCAGCCGGACGCGGCTGGAAAAATTCTTCGGAATGTCGGTGCCGGCGTAGCGATCATGGGAGAAGTCGACGAGCGTGAGGGAGTAGGGCTTGTAGGCGCGTTGAAAGCGGAGCGACAGGGCCCATTCGCGGCCGGCGTAGGTGAAGCGCTCGGGCTCGGTGATCATCGTGGAGACGAGGAACACGCCGAGGCTGCCCTCGGTGCCGATCAGTTCGACGAGCGCGGCGGGCAGGTTGCGCTGGTCCTGCTTGTAGGTCATGGGCAGCGGCGCGAGCAGCAGCTTGGGGCCGATGCCGCGGTTGGAGGTGTTTTCCACCGGCTTGAGCATGGGCGGGGCCTGCTCCTTCATCGCCAGGGCGGCGTTCGGGTAATAGGCCCGGGGGACGACGCGGAAGGGCAGGGCGGAGACTTGGATGTCCTTCTCGGCGGCGACGGAGCGGGCCAGGCGTTTTTCGGGGATGACGGTGACGACGTCCTCGGCGGGCGCGGTGGTGTCGGCGATGGCGAGTTCGTTGAAGCGCCAGCTCTCGGAGTAGTTCCTGGTCTGCCCCTCATCGAGCCGCATCTGATACTCCTCCTGAAACAGGCCGGTGAAGAGCTCGCCGAGCAGGAGCAGGATGAGCCCGAAGTGGACGAGCTGGATGCCGGCTTTTTTCCAGGTGAAGGCGAAGCGTTTGGCGTGCGCGGCGACGAGGTTGAGCAGGAGAAGGCCGCCGATGAAGTAGCCGCCGGGAAAAACAGGCACCGGGAAGCCCTTGATGGTGTGCAAAACGATCAGGCTCTTGAACCACTTTTCCTGCACCGCCCAGATGCCGAGATGGACCTGGTCGATGGTGGCGAGGAACACGAGCAGCGCCGAGAGCGCGAGCAGGGCGACGGTGAGCCGCAGCGAAATGAAAAAGCGGATGAATTCGCGGAGTAGTTCGCGCATGAGAAACAAAGACGGATAACGGATGCGTTTGGGGCGGGGATGTCCGAAGCGGAGCGAAGGAGCGGCGCGCCGGCGGGGCTCAGCCTTGGGGGCGAAGCGAGCGGATGAAGACGAGGAAGGTCTCTCGTTCGCGGGCGACGAGCGCATCGGGGCCGGTGAGCTTGAAGAACCAGGTGGCGCCGGAGTAGGGCACGATCGCGCCGAGGACGCGTTGCGGAGCCGCGGGCGGCTTGGACGGGCCGGTCAGTTCGACGAGGTCGACGTGCAAGGCGCCCACGTCGAGGTGTTGCAGGGCCGCGCCCAGCTCCGCCTCGCCGATGGGGGCCAGCGAGAGCTGCTGGCGCCAGCGGTTTACGTTGGCGAGATTGCCTCCGACGTCGCCGGGGAAGGCGGTGACGGAGAGCTCGGCGCCGGCGCCGCCGGCTTCACCGGGGATCAGAAGGGTGGCCTTGCGCATGGGGCGCTCGGGCCCTGCGCTCCAGCCGGCCGGCACGTCCCAAGCGAGGGCGGGGCCGCTGGCGGTGTCGACGCGGGTGTTGGCCATGGTGGCGTTGGCGCCGGGGCCGGACACGGCGGGCATCGCGCCGGGCATCATGGGCGAGGGGGATGCGGGCGCGACCGGGGAGGATGCCTCCTTCTTCACCGTGTAGGTGCGGATCTCGTCGCGACGGCAGGCGGAGGTGCCCAAGGACAAGACGGCCAGGGTGGCGGCCAAGACAGAAAAAGCGGAGCGTCGCATGGCGGAAAAGCGGGTAGATGTCGCCCGGCTTCGAGCGAAGGGCAACCCATTCCGACCGCTTATCAGGACGAGCGGGGAGAGCAATAAGCGCGCGGTGTGCTTGTGCCGTGCGTTTTGCTTCGGCAGGGTCAAGGCCATGAGCCTCCAGACGATGGGCGACACCGCCTACTTGGTTACCTTTGATGGCGAAGTCGACGCCGCCCTGTTGACGCGGGTGCGCGCCTTCGCGGCCGGTCTGGCGGCGGACCGTTTGGAGGGGGTGACGGAGATCGTGCCGGCCTACGGCAGCGTGGGCGTGGTCTACGAGCCCGAGCGGGTGCCGACCTCGCATGGCGAGCTGCCCTGGCGCGTGGTGGGCGAGTGGCTGGAGCGCCACCTTTCGGGCAAGGCCGCCGCGGCGCCCCGGCGCGAGCGCAAGCCGCGCGAACACGTGGTGCCGGTGATCTACGGCGGCGAGCACGGGCCGGATCTCGAGCTGGTGGCGAAAAACGCGAAACTGTCCGCGGAGGCGGCGGTGAAGCTCCACGCGGGCGCGACGTATCACGTCGCGGCGATCGGATTCAGCCCGGGTTTTCCCTACTTGATCGGCTTGCCCGAGAAACTCGCCACGCCGCGCCGGACCACGCCGCGGTTGCGGGTTCCCGCGGGCAGCATCGGTATCGGCGGCGCCCATACGGGCGTCTATCCGCGCGAGACGCCGGGCGGTTGGCAATTGATCGGCCGGACGTCGCTGGAGTTGTTCGAGCCCGCGCGCGCCGAGGCGCCGGTCCTTTTCGCGGCCGGGGACCGGATTCGTTTCAAGCCGGTCGACAAGCTGCCGTCCGCTTCGCCGTCGTCGGCCGCGGAACTCGCGGGCGTGGACGCCAACGGGCGCGAGGTCTCCGCCGGGCCGCGGATCGAGGTGGTGAAGCCGGGCACGCTCACGACCGTGCAGGATCTCGGGCGGCGAGGCTTCGCGGCGCTTGGCGTGGGTTTGGGCGGGGCGCTGGATCCCTGGGCGGCCGCGGTGGCGAACCTTGCGGTCGGCAACGCGCCGGAGGCGCCGCTGCTAGAGTGCACCTACGTCGGTCCGATCCTGAGGTTTTCGGCGGACACGGTGGTGGCGGCGCTGGGCGCGGAGTGCGCGGGTTTGCCCCCCGGTCGTCCTGTGGCGGTGCGGGCGGGGCAGGTCTTGGACTGTTCCGCACTGACCCGCGGCGCCCGGCTTTATCTCGCGGTCGCAGGAGGCCTGCGCGTGCCGGTTTTGCTCGGCGGCGCGGGCACCGCGGTGGGCGCGCGTTTCGGCGGTTTCGCCGGACGCCCGCTGGCGGCGGGGGATGTCCTCGCCTGCGGCGCCGGCGCGGGCATCGCCTGCGAGGCGGCGTGGCGGCTGGCCTCTCCGGTGCCGGCCCCGGCGCGCAAGGAGACCATCGAGGTCCGGCTGATTCCGGGGCTCGACTGGGCGCATATTTTCAAGCGCTTCGGGCCGGGCGGCGGCGCTCGCGCGGTGGAGTCGCGCGGCTTTCAACTGAGCGCGAAATCCGATCGCATGGGGCTCCGTCTCGGCGGCGAGCCCTTTCTGGTGCCCGGCGGCGCGGGGGAGCAGACGTCGCGGCCGGTGGTGCCGGGCACGGTGCAATTGCCCCCGGACGGTCTGCCGATCGTGCTCATGGCCGAGGGGCAGACCATCGGCGGCTATCCCCAGCTCGGGCAGGTGGCCTCGGTCGATCTGCCGAAGCTCGCCCAAGCCCGGCCGGGCGCGGAAATCGTCTTCAAGCTGACGGAGGTCTCGGCCGCGCAGCAGGCGCGTCTTCGCGTGGCGGCGGACGTGGCGCGTTTGCGCGTGGGCCTTGGAATGCGTCGGTGACGGGGACGCGGAGATGCCGGCCATCGATTTGAACGCCGATGTGGGGGAGGGCGGCGCGCAGGACGCCGAGCTCTTCGCGGCCGGCATCAGCTCGGCGAACGTCGCCTGCGGCGCGCATGCGGGGGACGCCGCCACGATGGCGGCCGCCTGCGCGCTGGCGGCGCGTCACGGGGTGGCGCTGGGCGCGCATCCCGGACACGCCGACCGGGAGGGATTCGGACGGCGGGAGCGCCCGCTCACGCGAGGGGAGGCGATGGATCTGGTGGGCGATCAGCTGCGGGCCTTGTCGCGGGAGGCGGTTCGCTTCGGACTGCGCATCGCGCACGTAAAACCTCACGGGGCGCTCTACCACCAATCCAACCGCGAGCCCGGCTTGGCCGAGATCCTGGTCGCCTCGATCCTTCGGGAGACGCCGGGAGCCCGGCTCTTCGGGCCGCCGACGGGCGTGTTGCGCGTCGCGGCCGAGGCGGCGGGGCTGGAGTTTGTGCCGGAGGGATTTATCGACCGCGCCTACCGCGCGGACGGCGGCCTGGTGCCGCGCGGAGAGCCCGGGGCTGTCTTGCATGACGGGTCGGCGGCCGTCGCGCAGGCCCTGGCTTTGGCGCGGGTCGGACGCGTGCGGACCCTGTGCGTGCATGGCGACGGTCCGGAGGCGGCGTGTTTGTTGCGCGCGGCTCGGGACGGGCTCCTGGCCGCGGGGTTCAGGATCGTTTCGCCGGCGGCGTGACCTGCGTCGATTCCCGCGGGGGGATCGGCCGGGCGGGGGAGCAGATCAAGACGACGCCGCCCGCGATCAGGAAAATCGAGTAGAAGGTTCCCCGGCTGAGTCCGAAGACCAGGCCCGCGTCGGGTTCGCGAAAGATCTCGTCGATCGCCCGGACCGCGGCGTAGGCGACGAGGAAGATTCCCGCGATCCGTCCAGGGGCGCGTTTCAACAGGGGCGTGCGCCAGACCAGCCATTGGGTGAGTCCGAGCAGAAATAGTCCCTCGAGGGCGGCGGCGTAAAGTTGGGAGGGATGCCGGGGCGCGATGAGATCAAGCGGCGTGCCCGGTTCGGCGCTCGCGGGAAAAATGACGGCCCAGGGGACCTGGCTGGGTTTTCCCCAAAGCTCGCCGTTGATGAAGTTGGCGACGCGTCCGAAAAAGATTCCCGCCGGGGCCACGCTCACCACCAGGTCTCCCAGGTGCCGCCAAGGCAGGCGAAATCCTCGACCACACCACCAGAGGGCGACCGCGACTCCGATGAAACCGCCGTGGCTGGCCATGCCGCCGTCCCAGACGCGAAGCAGGGAAAGCGGGTCGTGCCAAAGGGCCGCGGGTTGATAGAAAACGAAATAGCCCAGCCGGCCGCCGATCAGCACGCCGAGCACAAGCGCCGTCATCAGGTCGCCGATCTGCTCGGCACGAATCGGGCTGAGCCCCTTTTTTGCGTAATTTAGCAATAACGCCCAGCCCGCCGCGAAGCCCGCCAGGTAGGCCAAGCCGTAATACCGGATGCCAAAGGTCTCCGTAAAACGGATCAAAAAAGGGCTCAGGTCGTGGACCCAGTAGGCGAGGGGAGGATGCATGCGCGAGCCTTGCGGTTTGCCCCGTCGATAAGGGATGCACCAACCCAAAATTCAGGGGGCAGCTTTCGGCGTCGGCGCTGTCATTCCCCTTGACGGTAACGATTCGTGCAAAAATGTTTCCCCATCCCCCTTTTTGCCCGCCCATGAAATTTCCCCTTCTCACCGCGGCCTTGCTGGCCGGGTTCGTTGCTCTGACTTCATCTGGCTGCGCCCTCATAACGAAGGGGCAAAAACAAACGGTGATCATCCGGTCCACGCCCGCCGGCGCGACCGCAAAGGTCAATGGCACGGAGGTGGGCAAGACGCCGTTTCAGGTTAAGCTCCGTCGCGACGAGGTTTTCCGCGTGGATCTGGAGAAAAACGGCTTCGCTTCCGAATCGGCCGTGCTCCTTCCCTCGTCGACCAATTACGATCATCGCTTCCTTCGCTGGGGTCTCGATTACGATCTTGGCTACGCCACCGACCTGATTCCCGAGGAACTCGACCTGACCCTGAATCCCTCCTTGGGCGACTTCTCCGGCGGTGATCGTTTCGCCGAGATGACCGCCCAGATCGTGCGCGCCGACGCCATGCTCGCCAGCGGCGAGCTCACGCCGGCCGATCACAAGTATCTCGTCGAGAAGATCGTCGCGACCTACCACCGCGAGTAAGTCTCGGCGCCCGCGCCGTTTCCCTTTCCAAAAGACGCCCTGCGGGGCGTCTTTTTTGTTGCCCGCGTGACGCGCAGGGTCGCCCCTATCGGCCGATTCCATGAGCGCCCTTCAACGCACGCCCCTCCGCGATTTCCATGCCTCCCGAGGCGCCCGTCTCGTCGACTTCGCCGGCTGGGAAATGCCGGTCCAGTATCGCTCCATCCTCGAGGAGCACAAGGCGGTGCGCCGCGCCGCCGGTCTCTTTGATGTTAGCCACATGGGCGAGGTGGATGTGCGCGGCCCGCAGGCGCTGGAGTTTCTCGAGCGTCTCGTCACCAACGAGGTCGCCAAGCTGCATCCCGGTCGCGTGCTCTACACCCCGATGTGCCGCGAGGACGGCGGCACGGTGGACGACCTGCTGGTCTACATGCGCGCACCGCAGGACTATTTTCTCTGCATCAACGCCGGCAACATCGCGACCGACCTCGCTTGGATCCGCGCGCAGGCCGCGGCCTTCGATGTCACGGTGACCGACCGCAGCGCGGACTACGCGTTGTTGGCCATCCAGGGCCCGCGCGCCGCGCAGATCGTGCAATCCCTCACCGGGGCCAAGCTCGGTGCCGTCGGCTACTATCACTTTTGCGAAGGCACCGTCGCCGGCATCCACTGCCTGATCAGCCGCACCGGCTACACCGGCGAGGACGGTTTCGAGCTCTACCATGCGGCCGGCGAAGCGGTCGCCCTTGCCGAGGCCTTGCTGGCCGCGGGCCAACCCCACGGTCTCGAGCTCACCGGGCTCGGCGCGCGCGATAGCCTGCGCCTCGAGGCCGGCTATCCGCTCTACGGCCACGAGTTGTCCGCCGACATCGGTCCGCTCACCGCCGGTCTCGGATGGACCGTGAAATTGAACAAGGCCCTGCGCTGCATCGGGCACGACGCCCTGCTGCGCGAGAAAACCGAGGGCGGCGCGCGCAAGGTCGTCTTCTTTCGCACCGGCGACCGCCGCATCGTGCGCGCCGACACCCCGGTGCTCGGTCCGGCCGGCGCCCCGGTCGGCCGCGTGCTTTCGGGCACCCTTTCGCCCATCCTCAACGAGGCCATCGGCTCCGCGCTCATCGACGCGCCTTCCGTCGGCGGCCCGCTCTCCGTGGACATCCGCGGCACCGCGATCTCCCTGAACACGGTCAAGCCTCCCTTCGTGCCCTTGAAACAAGGCTGAGCCGCGCGAAAAACAGCCTTTCCCCGCGTCCGCTTCCCCGCTCCCCTCCCGACCTTACGACCATGAGCAACATTCCCGCCGACCTTCGCTACGCCAAGTCCCACGAGTGGCTCCGTCCCGCCGCCGACGGCACCGCCCTCGTCGGCATCACCGACTACGCCCAGTCCAGCCTCGGTGACATCACCTTCGTGCAGCTTCCCAAGGTCGGCGCGACGCTCGCCGCCGGCGCCACTTTCGGCGTGGTCGAGTCCGTCAAGGCCGCCTCCGACCTCTACGCGCCCGTCGCCTGCACCGTGCTGGAGGTCAACGGCGATCTCGATTCCGCGCCCGAGACCGTGAATCGCGAGCCCTACGGCTCCGGCTGGATGCTCAAGGTGAAGCTCGCCGGTCCGGTTCCGGCCGACCTGCTCGACGCCGCGGCCTACGCCGCCCACGTCGGCTGATTCGCGTAACCGAAAAACCGATTTCCCGTCTCTCTTCGCCGCCTGGAAACGGGCGGCGATTTTTTTTGCCCGGACTTGCGAAGCCGACGCCGCGCTTCCCCAGTGGCGGCATGAAGTGGGTCCCTGTTTCCCTGCTCGCGCTGACCGCCGCCGGCTTCTTCACCGCCTGCAAACCCGACGCCCGTGAAGTCGCCGCCGGCGCCTCCGCCCGCACGCCGCAGCGTGTCGAGGTCGTGCCGCTGGTCCGCGACGATCTGCGCGAGACGCTCGAGGTGACGGGCACGCTGGAGGCCAACGAGTCCGTCGCCATCCAGCCCGAGCTCGCCGGCATCGTTCGCGAAATCGCGTTCGCCGAGGGGCAGGCGGTGGAGAAGGGCGCCTTGCTCGCCCGGCTGGACGACGCGGAACTGCGGGCCCAGGTCGCAGAGGCCGAGGCCCGCGCCGATCTTGCCCGCATCAATCGCGAGCGCGCCGACTCCCTCGCCAAGGATCGGACGCTCGCGCAGGCCGAGGTGGATCAGGTGCGCACCGAGGAGCGCGCGGCCGTGGCCGCGCTCGAGTTGCTGCGGGTGCGGCTGGCCCGCACCCGCATCCTCGCTCCTGTGGCGGGCGTGCTCGGGGCGCGGCGCCTCGCGGTCGGCGACTACGCCACGCCCGCCTCCGCGCTCACGACGCTCGACGATTTGTCCGCGCTGAAAGTCTCCTTTCGCGTGCCCGAACGCAGCATTCCGCAGGTGAAACCCGGCACGCGGGTCACCGCCCGCATCCGCGTCGGCGCGGATCCCCGTCCCGTCGAGGCCGAGGGCGCGGTGTTTTTCGTCAGCGCCAGCATCGATCCGGCCGTGCGCGCGAGCGAGGTGAAGGCCGTCCTCCGGGACCCGCCGCCCGCCTTGCGTCCCGGCATGTTCGCCTCGGTTCGCATCCTGCTCTCCACGCGGGAGCAGGTGCTCGTCGTCCCCGAGGCCGCGCTGCTTGCGGGCGTCCGGGGCGTGCAGCTGATCGCGGTCGCGGAAAAGGACGGCGTCCCCGTCGCCCGCTACGTGAACGTCCAGACCGGCCTGCGCGCCGGTCCGCGCGTCGAGGTGCGCCCCGTGGCGCCCGACACGATCGAGGCCGGCGAGCGTATCGTGTCCTCCGGGGTCGGCGCGCTGGTGTTGTTCCCGGGTGCGCCTCTCGATCCCGTGCCCGCCCACGTCGAGATGAAACCCTTGGGCGGCGACGCGCCATGATCCTTTCCGATCTCTCCATCCGGCGGCCGGTCATCTGCATCGTCCTTTCCGTGCTCATCGTCACGGTGGGCCTGCTTTCCTTCCGCACGCTGCCCGTTCGCGAGTATCCCGACATCGACGCGCCCGTCGTCTCGGTCTCGACCCGTTATCCCGGCGCCGCCGCCGAGGTGGTCGAGACGCAGATCACCGATCCGCTCGAGGAGCAGTTGAGCGCCATCGATGGCGTGCGCCTCATGCGCTCCGATTCCGCCGAGGAGCGCTCCACCATCACGCTTGAGTTCACCCTCGACCGTGACGTGGACTCCGCGGCCAACGACGTCCGCGACCGCGTCGGTCGCGCGATCGACCGGCTGCCCGACGAGGTGGACGCTCCCGAGGTCTCGAAAGCCGACGCCGACGACGATCCGGTGGTCGTGCTCTCCCTCAACTCGCCGCGCATGTCCCGCCTCGAGCTCACCGAGCTGGCCGACCGCATCGCGGTGCAGCGGCTCCAGACGATCCCCGGCGTCTCGCAGGTCGAGCTGCGCGGGCAACGCTACGCGATGCGGCTCTGGGTCGATGCGGAGCGCCTCGCCGCCCAGGGGCTGACGGTCTCCGACGTGGAGTCGGCGCTTCGCGCGCAGAACGTCGACGTGCCCAGCGGACGCATCGAGTCGCGTTCCCGCGAGTTTCCCGTCCGGCTCGAGGGGCGTCTCGCGGAGGCGGCCGATTTCGAGAATCTCGTCGTCGCCACCCGCGCCGGCTACCAGGTGAAGTTCCGCGACATCGGGCGCGTGGAGCTGGGCGCGAGCGAATACCGCAGCGACAACCGCTTCAACGGCCGCAACAACGTCGCCGTTCGGGTGCTCCGCCAGTCGCAGGCGAACCTCCTCGACGTGGCGGCCGCGGTCAAAGGCATGATCCCCGAGATCAAGCGTAACCTGCCCTCGGACGTGAACGTGCAGATCGCCTACGACACGAGCGTCTTCGTCGAGCGCTCGGTCAACGAGGTCTATCGCACCCTGATCGAGGCCTGCGTGCTGGTGGTGATCACGATCTTCGCCTTTCTGCGCGACTGGCGCGCGACGGTGGTTCCGCTGCTGGCGATTCCCGTGTCGCTGATCGGCGCCTTCGCCGCGATGTCCTGGCTCGGCTTCAGCATCAACCTGCTGACCCTGCTCGCCCTCGTGCTCGCGGTCGGCCTGGTGGTGGACGACGCCATCGTGATGCTGGAGAACATCTATCGCCGGATCGAGGGCGGCGAGGAGCCGGTGCGGGCCGCGGTCTTCGGCGCGCGCCAGATGGCTTTCGCGATCATCGCGACCACGCTGGTGCTCGTCGCGGTGTTCGTGCCCGTGGCCTTCCAAAAGGGAAACACCGGCCGGCTTTTCTACGAGTTCGGCATCACGCTCGCGTTGGCGGTGACGGTCTCCGGCGTCGTGGCGCTCACGCTCACGCCCATGCTTTGCTCGCGCATGCTGCGCTTTCGCCGCGGCGCGGACGGACACGCCGAGCACGGCTGGCTGCATCGGCGCACCGAACCGTTTTTTCAGGTCTTCAACCAGGGGTTTTCCCGCGCGCTTGATTTCGCCCTGCGGCGGCGCGCGTGGGTCTTGTTGGGCACGGTGCTTTTCACGGCGGCGGGGTTCTGGAGCTTCACGCGGCTGCAGCGCGAGCTGACTCCGGAGGAAGATCGCGGCCTGTTCCGGCTGATCATGAATTTCCCGCTCGGCTCCAGCCCGGTCTACGCCTCGGCCTACGCCGGTGAAGTCGAAAAGGTTCTGGCCGAGACGCCCGAGGTGGAGCGCTGGTTCCGCAACACCGGCGGCGGCGCGGGTGGCGGCGCGAGCCGGGGTTTCGCCTTTGTCACTCTGAAACCTTGGGAGGAACGCTCGCGTTCGACCCAGCAGGTGATTCGCGAACTGCGGACCAAGCTGCGCGACAACACCGGCGCGCTCGTCATCGCGTCTCCGGTGCGACCGCTGGGCGGAAGGCGCAGCAGCTCCGGCGGCGTGCAACTCGTCTTGCAGGGCTCGGATTACCAGGAGCTGCGCGGCACGGCGGACAGATTTCTCGAAGAGCTGCGCGGCAGCGACGTGCTCGGCCAGATCCGGGTCGAGCCGCAGCCGAACAAGCCGCAGCTCGACGTGGTGATCGACCGCGCCCGCGCCGCGGATCTCGGCGTGCCGGTGGCGGACATCGCCAGGACGCTCGAGTCGCTTTTCGGCGGCCGGCAGGTGACGCGCTTCCGCCGCGCGGCCGAGGAATACGACGTGATCGTCCAGATGGCGGAGCAAAACCGGGCGCAGCCTTCCGATCTGGCGGCGATCTATGTGCGCGGCTCCGGCGGGCAGCTCGTGCAGTTGAGCAACCTTGTCGACGCGCGGGAGTCCGTCGTGCCGGAGGCGTTTCCCCACCTCGACCGCCAGCGTTCGATCACGATCAGCGGCCAGCTCGCCGCGGGACGCACGCAGGGCGACGGCGTGGCGGAGTTCGAGGCGGTGGCGAGGCGAGTCCTGCCGCCCACGATTCGCACCGCGTGGGAGGGGGAAACGCGCGAGTTCGTCGAAAGCTCCAGCGACGCCTGGGTGTTGTTCGCCCTCGCGCTGCTGTTCACCTTTCTCGTCCTCGCCGCGCAGTTCGAGTCGTGGATCCATCCGGCGACGATTTTCTCCGGCGTGTTCGTCGCGATCTCCGGCGGTCTGCTCGTGCTTTACCTGAGCCGCTTCTGGGGGGCGCCGATGACGGACAACCTGTTTTCGCGCTTCGGTCTCATCATGTTGATCGGTCTGGTGGCGAAAAACGGCATCCTGATCGTGGAGTTCGCCAACGAACTTCAGCTCGAGGGGCGCTCGGCGGCGCGAGCGGCCTACGAGGCGGCGACGCTCCGTTTCCGGCCGATCCTCATGACCTCGATCTCGACCATCCTCGGCGCGGTTCCCCTCGCCGTGGCCAGCGGCGCCGGCGCGGAGTCCCGCAATCCGTTGGGGCTCGTCATCGTCGGCGGGCTGGGGCTTTCGACGATCATCACGCTTTTTGTGATTCCCATCGTCTATATCCTGATGGACGCGGCCTGCCTCCGGCTCACCGGCAAGGGCAGCGCCAGCGGCCTTAAGCGCGCCGCCGAGATCGGGCGCGAGGTGGCGGCGGCGGAACGCGAGGCGGCCTCGGCCTGATGCGGAGTTGCGGGGCGGCCCGGCCTGTCCATCTTGGCCGGCATGAAACGCCGCCTTGCCACCCTACTCGGTGCCGCCGTCGCTCTTCTTTGCCTCCCCTCCTGCACGACGGTGCAGGAGACGGGACGCACGCAGCTCAACTTCGTGTCCGACGACCAGGCCGCCGCCATGGGCGTGGAGGCCTTCGCCTCGATCAAGAAGCAGGAAAAAATCTCGGCCGACCCCGCGGTGAACGCCCGTATCCAGCGCATCGGTAAGCGCATCGCCGCCGCGGTCGGACGCGATCTGCCCAACGCGGAGTGGGAGTTCGTGGTTTTCGAATCCGACCAGATCAACGCCTTCGCGCTCCCGGGCGGGAAGGTCGGCGTCTACACCGCGCTCATCAAGCTGGCGGAAAGCGACGACGAGATCGCCGTGGTCATGGGGCACGAGGTCGCGCACGTGTCGAGCCGCCACGGTTCGGAGCGCCAATCGCAGGCGGTGCTCGTCGGCTTGGGCGGGGCCGCGCTCGCGATCGGGACCGAGAAGGACAAGAACCAGCAATACTACATGCTGGCCTACGGCCTCGGCAGCACGCTGGGCACATTGGCCTATTCGCGCGACCACGAGCGGGAGGCGGACGCGGTCGGTCTGCGTTTCGCGGCCCGCGCCGGCTACGACCCGCGCGCGGCGGCGAGTTTCTGGCGCAAGATGGCGGCGAAGGAGACGGGCGGACGTCCGCCGAAGCTTCTGTCCACGCACCCGCCCTCCGAAGAGCGCATCGAGACCCTGGAGCGTCTCGCTCCCGCCTTGATGCCGGTCTATCAGCAGGCCAAGGCCAACCTCGCCGCGGGCGGGGCCCCGGCCCGCGCTCCCGCGACGTCCTCCAGCACCGCGACGTCCTCCGGTCCGGCCGCGACGAAGCAGACGACGACCGAGCAGCAGGAGCTCGACCGTTTTCTCGGGCGTTAACCTTGGGTGCGGGCGGAGCCCGTCGGGCGCTTTTGCCTTTCGGTCGGCGAAAAGGCGCTTTGTCTTGGTCGCATGTTTGATCCCGTCGAAGCCCTGAAAGAGTTCATCCGTCACCCGAGCGTTTCCGCCGATCCCGCGTTCAAGAGCGGCATGGCCGGGGCCCGGGACTTCATCGCCGGCCTGTTGGGGAAACTCGGCTTTTCGGTCGAGGTCGTGCCGACCCCGCTGCACCCGGTGATCCTGGCGGAGCGCAAGGGACCCGAGTCCTGGCCGCACGTCATCATCTACGGCCACTACGACGTCCAGCCGGCCGATCCGCTCAATCTCTGGACGAGCGCGGCCTTCGAGCCGGAGATCCGCGACGACCGTCTCTACGGACGCGGCGCCGCCGACAACAAGGGACCGCTCCTCGTGCATGTGAGCGCGGTGGCGCGCCTGCTCGAGCGCCGGCCCGACCTGCCGCTGCGGATCACCTTCATGATCGAGGGCGAGGAGGAGATGGGCAGCCCGAGCTTCCCTGCTTTTCTCGACGCCTACGCGCCGCGTCTGCGCAAGGCGGACTTCGTGTTGCTTTCCGACACCGGCAGCCCTCGCGAGGACCAGATCGTCATCACCTGCGGACTGCGCGGGCTCGTGCTCTTCGACGTGGAGGTGACCGGTTCCCGCACCGATCTCCACTCGGGCCTGCATGGCGGCGTGTTGCGCAATCCGATCCAGGCCCTGGCCGAGCTCTGCTCCACGCTGCACGACGCGGACGGACGCGTGAACGTGCCGGGCTTCTACGACGACGTGCTGCCGGTCGAGGCTTGGGAACGCGAGCAACTGGCCCGATTTGGCCAGAGCGAGGAGCAATACCGCGAGTTTCTCGGCATCCCGGCCTTCTACACGCACAAAGGCTACACGCCCTTCGAGGCGACTCGTTTCCTGCCCACGCTCGAGTTCAACGGCATCGGCGGCGGCTATCAGGGCGAGGGGACCAAGACGGTCATCCCGAGCAAGGCATTCGTGAAGATCAGCTGCCGGTTGGTCGCCAATCAGAACCCGGAAAAGATCCGCGCGCTGCTTTACAAGACGGTGGCGGAGCGCATGCCGAAGGACGTCACCTATCGCATCGTCGACCAGCATCAGGGCACGCCCTACGTCGTGGTGCCGCCGGATCGCGCCAACACGCCGAAGGATCAGTCGCCGGTGCTGGCCCGGGCCTTTCGTTCGGCCGACGCGGCGATCACGGAGGTTTTCGGCAAGGCGCCGCTTTATCTGCGCGAAGGCGGCAGCGTGCCGATCATCGCCGACATCAAACGCGTGCTGGGCCTCGACTCCGTGATGATGGGGCTCTTCCTGCCGGAGGATAATCTGCACGCTCCGAACGAAAGCTTTCACCTCGGCGTCATGCGCAAGGGCATCTCGGCCTCCGAGCGCATCCTCGAGGGCGTGGCCGCGGGAGGACGCCGATAGGCACGGTGCCGTCCGCTTGCCGACGCCGGTCGAGGCGGAGCGGCGTCTCTTCTCGTCCCGTCTGGTGCCGGCCGGGACGCAAAAAAGCCCGACACCGTAAGCGGTGTCGGGCTTTTTTGAATACCAACTAAGCGTCTCTCGCGGGGGGCGGCTTAGTGCTTGAGGGGGACGAGCTCGGCGCGGCGGTCCTTGGCCATGATGGCGTCGGCGGCGTTCTCGGCGGCCTCGAGGTCGCCCTTGGAGAGGACTTCGACGCTGGTCTCGGGGACACCGAGCGTCACGAGGTATTGCTTGGCGGCCTGCGCGCGGCGGTCGCCGAGACCGAGGTTGTATTCGGCGGTGCCACGCCAGTCGCAGCGGCCCTCGATGAGGAGGCGCTTGCCGGGGTTGGCGTCAAGGTAGGCCTTGGCGGCGTCGAGCTTGGCGCGCTCGGCCTGCGGGATGGCGGATTGGTCGTAGGCGAAATAGACGGACTCGAGGACGCCGCGCTCCTGGTTGGCGGGATCGAGCGGGTCGCCGCGGCCGGTGAGGTCCGTGCCGGGGGCCTGGCCGTTGAGGCCTTCGCCGAAGGCGCCGGCTTCGCCGGGGTTCAGGGTGCCGGTCTGGCCGATCACGGTGGCGGAGGGATCGGGGCGCTTGGGTTTCTTGCTGCAGCCGGTGGCGGCGAGCGCGGCGGCGGAGAGGAGGACAAAGAGGGCTTTGCGAGAGAACGCGTGCATGGGAGGAGGAGTGGTTGACGTTAAGGCCCATGGCCCTTGCGTCCACAAGCAGATTATAGCCCGCGCCCATACCTCGTTCATGCCATCGGATTTCGCCTGTTTCCTCTTCGACAACGGTTCCTTCCGCGCCGAGTCCACCCGGTCGTTGCGACGCCTGGCGGAGCGCCTGGCCACGCGACTGGGGCACCCGGTCCGGGCGGTGTCCTTGCTGCATTCCACGCGGGTGCCGGCCGAGGAGCTGGACGGGGTGCCGGCGCAACTCTTGGAGCCGGCGCTGGACGCATGGTTCACGCAGCATCCGGGCGGAAGGGTCCTGTTGTTGCCCCTCTTTTTCGGTCCGAGCGGGGCGCTCACCGACTATGTGCCGGAGCGACTGGCGAGCTTGCGCGTCCGGCATCCCGCGGGGAGCGCGGTTTTGGCCGACCCCCTGGTGATCGATGGCGAGGAGCCGGCGGAGCTGGCGGCGGCCTTGGCCGATCGGGTAAAGGCGGCGGCGACGGAGCAGGGCTGGAGGATGCCCCGGGTGGTGCTTTGCGACCACGGATCGCCGCAACGGGCGGTGACGGCGGTGCGCGACCGGCTGGCCGCTTATCTCGCCTGCGCCTTGCACGGCCAGGCCGAAGCGGTGGCGGCGGCTTCGATGGAAAGGCGGGAAGGGGAGGAGTATGCCTTCAACGAGCCGCTGTTGGCGAAACGGCTGGCGACGGCGCCTTTTGACGACGGCGATGTGGTGGTGGCCCTGCAGTTCCTTTCGCCCGGCCGGCACGCAGGGCCGGGGGGCGATGTGGCGTCTATTTGCGCGGAAGCGGAGCAGGCGGCCGCGGCGGGCGCGCGTCGGCTTCGCACGGCGATGACCGCGACCTTGGCCGACGATCCGCGGGTCGTGGAGATTTTGGCCCGACGCGCCGAGCCTGCGCGGTTGAAGCTGGACGCCGGGGTTTAGACGAAAAAAGCCCCGGCTTTTGGGCCGGGGCGGGGAAGGGGAGCGACTTGCCGCGCGGGTGGCGGCGCGACTTCAGATCGGTTTGCGGGGCTCGATGAGACCGACCTCGACGGCGTAGCGCGTAAGGCTGGCGACATCGTGGAGGTTGAGCTTGCGCATCAGGTTGGTGCGGTGGTTGTCGACCGTCTTGACGCTGATGTTGAGCTTGGCGGCGATCTCCTTGGTGCTGTGGCTCTCGGCCACGAGCTGGAGGATCTCGCGTTCACGGTCGGTGAGGAAATCGGCGCTGTTGCTCGCGCCGGGATTGGCGACGACATCGCGGAGGAGAGCGGCGACGGCGGGGCCGAAATAGGTGCCGCCATTCGCGACGGTCTCGAGGCCCTTCTTGAACTCGACGAGGCCGGCGGTCTTTTCAACAAAGCCGTGGGCGCCGACTTCGAGCATTTCGCGGACGAGGACGGGATTTTCGTGGCCCGAAAAAACGAGGACACGAACGTGTGGCAGATGTTTTACGAGGCGGCGGAGCAGGTCGACACCGTTCAGGCCGGGCAGTTTGGCGTCGAGGACCAGAAGGTCGGGTTTTACCTCAAGGCACAGATTGAGAGCACCTTGGCCGTCGCCGCTTTCACCGACGAGTTCATAGTTTTTGTCGAGTCGGAGAATCTCGACCAGCATCTCGCGGATAGCGGTCTGGTCCTCAATGATCACAAGGCGCTTCATAAATGCGATTTACTAGTCCCTCGCCGCGCGGTTTTTTCAACACAAACCTCGGCGGTCGCCATGAATTCCCATCGAAATCGTCGCAACTCCATTGTCCGCTGCCGGTTGTTTTCGTGTCTGGCGTTGGGCGCCTATGCCGTGAGCGGGATCGGATGCGCGACGGGCGGGATGGGGGCCGCGCGGGCCCAGGTGCCGCCGCCGCGCGCGAGTGTGACCAAAAGCCAGGCTTGGCGCGACGCCGAGGCGCTGGCCGCGCTTGATCCCTCCCGTTTGACGGTGATCGGATCGGGGGCGTCGATGCGTCCGGTCTACGGCGAGAACACCGTTTTGGTTCTGCAGCGTGTCCCGTTCGACGCATTGACCGAAGGGATGAACGTGGCCTATCGGCAGAACTCCGGCCGGGTGGTTCTGCATCGGCTGGTCTCGAGAGATGGCGCGCTGAGCTGGCGTGCCCGCGGATTCAACAACGAAGGCGAGGACTTGGAACGCGTGACCCCCGAAAATTTGCTTGGGATCGTCTACGCTGCGTTTGCCAACGATCAGGTGCGGTAAACGCGTCCGGCGGATCTGCGTTTGGTTTGAATGCGGCGCTCTCGGTTCTGCTCGCTGATCGGGCCGGAGCGGCCTTGGCCTCGCGCATGGTGGGTCGACTGGGATTCGAACCCAGAACCAACAACTTAAAAGGATGCTGCTCTACCGTTGAGCTATCGACCCCCTTGCACTGGCGGAGGGTCTTGGATGTGTCCGCCGTTTCCGGACGCAAGGGTTTTTTCGACAAAGACCACATGCGGTTGACAGACTTGCGCCCAGGAGCGCTTTTAAATGCGATTAATGAGCGCTTCAGCCCACTCTCGCGGGTCCGTTCCAGCCTCGGCCCCCGCGCAAGGGGCGGCGCACGCCGGAGCAGTGTCGGTCTCTCCGCTTGCGGCGACTACGCAGGGAACTTTCGCCACGGAGACGCGTCGGATGGCGGAAGAAACCATGTCAGCCAAAGCTCAAGAGGTCGCGCTCGACCGCCTGCTGGTCGATCGCTTTCGCAACGGAGACGCCAGCGCCTTCGACGAGATGGTCACCCGCCACTGGGACCGCATCTACGCCATGGTGCATCAGCTTCTGCGCAATCCGCAGGACGCCGAGGAGGTGACGCAGGACGCCTTTATCCGCGCGCATCGCGGTCTGGCCAATTTTCGCGGGGACTCCGCGTTTTCCACCTGGCTCTACCAGATCGCCACGAACCTGGCGCGCAACCGCTACTGGTATTGGTGGCGTCGCAAGCGTGATCGGACGGTGTCCTTCGATCAGCCCGTCGGCGAGGACAACGATACCCCGCTTTCCGAGGTGTTCGCCGGCGAGGCGGTGAAACCCGACGAGGAGACCTCCACCCACGAATTGGTGGATCGCATCGCGCTAGGCATGGAAAAGCTCAGCGCCCGCCATCGCGAGATCCTGATCTTGCGGAATGTGAAGAACCTGTCCTACGAGGAAATTTCCCAGATCCTCGGCATCTCGGTCGGCACGGTGAAAAGCCGGATCGCACGCGCTCGTGACAGTTTGAGGGAGATTATCGGAGGAGACGACCAGTGATGAAAGACGCCCGCTTTAAAGAATTGCTCAACCTGCACCTCGACCACCGTCTCTCGCCTGCCGAAGCCGCGGAACTGGAGGCCGCCCTCCGCGACGAGCCCGCCCGCCGCAAGGCGTTGCGCGACTACGAGGCGATGCAAAGCGCCTGTTCCGCGCTTTTTGCCCGCTGCGAATCCAAAGCACCCTCTTCCGTGGCCCTTCGCCGCGCCTTGCGTCAGGCGGAGAGCCGGATCGAGCACCCGCGTTCCCTGCGCGACGCCTGGGGCTGGCCCACCTGGGGCTTGACCGGAGGTTTGGCCGCGTGCGTGGCGCTCGTCGTGGCGCGGCTGAGCCAGCCCGCCTTGATGACCGCCAAGGCGCCGGAAACGCCCAACGATCCCGCGGCCGCCTCCGGGCCGGAAGTCGTTTTGGCCGCCATGTCGCCGGGTTCTTCATCGGCGGAAGCGTCCGTCGCCCGCACCGGCATGCCCGGCCAGATCACGTTCGCCGCCTTGGGGCTCAATTCCCAAGGGGCCAACGCCGACGCCGCTTCCCGTTGGATCCTGCAAGCCGACGAACCGGCGGTTTACGCCACGGTGGAGGAGGCGAGCGCGGCTGGTGAAACGATGCAGGCGTGGCAGGCGCCTACGCCGCAGACCTCCGCGCCGGCCCACTTCAATTCGCGTCCGATCAACGCTTGGGGCCGCTCATCGCCGCAGTCTTCTCCGCAGTTGGAGAGCGTCGCCTACCGCTTCGAGCGCTGACGCGCGGCGCCCGCGTGCGCGTCGTCTGTTTCCCCGCTCGAATCGAGCGCATGAAAAACCCCGGCCGTTTACGGCCGGGGTTTTGTGTTTAACGGGTGATCAGTCCGAAGCCGGCTAGAGCTTGTCGACGACCTTGTCCGCCAGCCCGTAGGTGATCGTCTCCTGGGCGTTCAAATAGAAGTCGCGGTCGGTGTCTTTGTTGATCCGTTCGAGCGGCTGGCCGGAGGCGCGGGCCAGGATGCCGTTCAGTTCGAGGCGGATTTTTTCCATTTCCTGCGCCTGGATGTTGATGTCGGTCGCCGGGCCGATGAAGCGGCCGCTGATGAGGGGCTGGTGGATCATGACCCGCGAGTGCGGGAACAGGAAACGGCGGCCCTTTTGGGCCCCGCTCAGGAGAATCGAGCCCATCGAGGCCGCCATGCCGGTGACGATGACGTTGATCGGGGAGCTGATCAGCTGCATGGTGTCGTAGACGGCCATGCCGGCGGTGATGGATCCGCCCGGGGTGTTGATGTAGAAGTTGATCTCTTTGCCGGGGCCCTCGGCCTCGAGATAGAGCAGCTTTTCGGTGAGATCCTTGGCGGACTCGTCGGTGACGGGACCCCAGAGGAAAATTTTCCGCTGCTCGATAAACTTGTTCTGGATGCGGGCGGCGAGGGGCGCGGCGTTCTTCTTCACCTCGGCGTCGGCTTTCTTGTCGTCATCGTCGTCGTCATCGTCGTCGGCGCGCGGGAAGAGAGGCTCTTTAAGTCCGGTCTGAAGGTTGGCGAAATGCATCGTGGGCGGAACGTGGGCGCGGCTCGCGGGCTTGGCAAGTCGGCCGACGCGAAGCGGTCGCTCGGTCGCCGGTTTGTCGCCGGCGCCCTGATTCGCGGCGCTGGCGGGGCAGGGCGGGGGGCGCCTACTTCAGGACCTGCTCGGTGGCGGCGTCGAAGAGGTGGGCGGCCGAGAGGCGAAAACCCACTTGGATCCGCTGTCCGGGCTCGGAGCGGTCCGAGGGGCCGACTCGCGCGACGAAACTCGTGGCGCCGGTGCCGAGGTAAAGGAAGGTCTCCGCGCCCATGGGCTCGGAGACTTCGACTCTGGCCTCCGTCGTGGGCGCGGTCGTGTCCGACGAAAGCGTCGTCCGATCGAGGATGTCTTCGGGACGGATGCCGAAGATGATTTCCTTGTCCGCGCGGCCCGCGCCCAGCGCGGAGAGCCGGGCGTCGAGGGGGATGCGGACCGGAGCGGACTGGTCGTTGGTCTCGACGAAGGTCAGGCCGTCCCCCGAGGCGGACGTCCGCTCGAGGCGTCCCTCGAAGAGATTCATCGGCGGGCTGCCGATGAAGCCGGCGACAAACACGTTTTCGGGTTGGTTGTAGAGCTTGAGCGGGGTGTCCACCTGCATGATGCGACCGTCCTTCATCACGCAGATGCGATCTCCCATGGTCATCGCTTCCACCTGGTCGTGCGTGACGTAGATCATCGTGGCACCGAGGCGCGCGTGAAGCTTGGAGATCTCGGCGCGGGTGGAGACGCGCATCTTGGCGTCGAGGTTGGAAAGCGGCTCGTCGAAGAGGAAGACCTTGGGTTTGCGCACGATGGCGCGGCCCACGGCCACGCGTTGGCGCTGGCCGCCGGACAGCGCCTTGGGCTTGCGCGAAAGATAGGCGTCGAGGCCGAGCATGGCCGAGGCTTCGCGGACGCGCCGATCGATCTCCTCCCGGGGGAAATCCCGCAGCCGCAGCCCGAACGCCATGTTCTCGTAGACCGTCATGTGCGGGTATAAGGCGTAGTTCTGGAAGACCATCGCGATATCGCGGTCCTTGGGCGGAACGCGGTTCACGACCGTTCCGTCGATGGAGATGGTGCCGCCGGAGATTTCCTCGAGACCCGCGATCATGCGGAGGGTGGTGGATTTGCCGCAGCCGGAAGGGCCGACCAAGACCATGAACTCGCGGTCCCTGATCTCGAGGTCGATGCCGTGGACGATCTTCGACCCCGGGCCGGTCTTGTCGGGGTAGGTCTTTTCGAGGTTGGAAATGACGACGGTGGCCATGGAGCGGGGCGGAAAGGCGGGCGCCGATGATCCCGTGGGCGGCGTGCGCGTCAACGGGAAGCGCCGGGGCGGCCGAAAACAGGTTCGTAAGATTTGCGTTGCCCGCGTCGTTCCGGCGTGGATACGTCACGCCTTCGCTTCCCGTTTCCCCCATCCTTCGCTTCGTTTCACACCCTTCCACATGGCCAAGAAATCCGCTCCCGCCCCCTCCCCGCTGACCTTCGACCTCCCGGTCTCGCTGCTCGAGAAGATCGAGTCCCAGCGCAAGAAGCTCGGCCTGGGCTCGACCTCCGAGGTCGTGCGCCACGCGATCGCCGAGTTCAATCTCGCGAAGTTCGAGTCCTCCGCCGAGGAGCGCCGCCAGATCTCGGTCCGTCTCCCCGCCAGCGACAAGGCCGCCCTCGTGAAGGCCGCCAAGAAGGCCAAGGCCAGCCTCGGCGAGATCCTCCGCGCCGCGGTCGAGTCCCTGCCCGAGAAAAAATCGAAGAAGTAAGCCCGCCTCGACCGCCGCTTCGCTTCGAATCTTTCGTCAAGCCTGCCGTCCGCGGTTCGAGGAACCTCCGTTCCTCCGCCGCGGATTTTTTTGTCCGGACCTCTTCGTTCCCGCACTTTTTGTCCCTCAGACCTTTTCCCTCCATGTCCTCCGCTCCCGCCCCCCTCTCCACCTGGGCCCGTAACATCTCCCCCTCGCCGACCCTGGCCGTCGACGCCAAGGCCAAGGCCCTCGCCGCCGCCGGCGAGGACGTCTGCGGGTTCGCCGCCGGCGAACCCGACTTCGACACGCCCGAGCACATCAAAGAGGCCTGCATCGCCGCGCTGAAGTCCGGCAAGACCAAGTATGCCCCCACGCCCGGCATCGAGCCGCTGCGCCAGGCCATCGCCGACAAGTATGTCTCCGACTACGGCCTCAAGGTCGCGCCCTCGCAGGTCATCGTCTCCCCGGGCGGCAAGTTCTCCTGCTACCTCGCCATCCTCGCCACCTGCGCGCCCGGCGACGAGGTCATCATCCCCGCGCCCTATTGGGTCAGCTATCCCGAGATGGTGAAGCTCGCCGGCGCCAAGCCGGTCTTCGTGCTCGCCGACGACACGACCGGATTCCGCCTGACGCCCGCCCAGCTCGAGGCCGCGATCACGCCCCGCACCCGACTGCTCATCCTCAACTCGCCCTCCAACCCGACCGGCGCCGTCTACTCCCGCGCCGAGATGGAGGCCATCGTCGCCGTGGCGATGAAGCACAACCTCTACATCCTCTCCGACGAGATCTACGAGCATCTCACCTACGACGGCGCCAAGCACGTCGCGCCCGCCACCTTCTCGAAGGACGTCGAGGCCCGCACGATCATCGTCTCCGGCTTCGCCAAGACCTACGCCATGACCGGCTGGCGCCTTGGCACCACCGTCGCCCCCGCGCCCATCGCCAAGGCCATCGCCGAGCTGCAAAGCCAGATGACGAGCAACGCCACCACCTTCGCGCAGTTCGGCGCGCTCGCCGCCCTCAAGGAGCGCGACAAGACCCAGGCCGCGCTCGCCCAGATGCTCGTCGCCTTCGACCGCCGCCGGAAATTCCTGCACGCCGAGCTGAACAAGATCCCCGGCATCAAATGCCTCCTCGCCGAGGGCGCGTTCTACCTCTTCCCGAACATCTCCTCGTTCGGCCTCAGCTCCGAGGCCTTTTGCGCCCAGCTGCTCGACCAGAAGAAGGTCGCGGCGGTGCACGGCTCCGCCTTCGGCGCCGAGGGCTACCTGCGCCTCAGCTACGCCACGAGCGACGAGATCATCCAGAAGGGCGTCACCCGCCTCGCGGAGTTCTGCGCCTCGCTGAAGAAGTAAGGCGAAAACGGATACGCTCCGGCTCCGTTTTTCCAAATCCGAAAGGCCCCGCGGCGCGCGGGGCCTTTTTTATGCCGATTATTCGGCCTTGGCCCGCGCGGAGCCGAGCGGGTGTGCCTCCAGCCATCGCCCGGGCGGAATGTTCGCCCAGAGCTCCGCGTCCGCCAAGGTGTTGCCGGAGCGGCCGAACCGCTGGCACGCGCCGTCGGGCGAGCGCTTTCCGATGGCTCAGGCCTTCGTCCGTGACCGCCCTTGGCGCGTTTGGCGCGGCGGAGTCGGTCGAATTGAGAGCTTCGCATCACCCGCGATGGAACGATGGTCGGGCCGACGATTTGGGATGCGGCGCCGGCCGCGGTTGCTTGCCGCGCGGCGGGCGACTGGCGCGCGGGGAGTTGCCGGCCCGGCGCGTCGAAAGAAACACCCGTCGCGAAGAGCGGGGGGAAGCGAAGCCATGGGGCGGGGGTGGTAGGCCCACGGCAATCGATTCTTCGGAGATGGCTAGCCGTTGATGTTCTTACGGCCGGAGCGACGCAGGAGGTGCGTCGCGGCCCGACGTCCGGATGAGGGCGCAAAGTGCCCGTTTGGCTCGGCCCGGCTCAGGGCACGAGGCTGTCGCCCGAGCGCAGCGCCTGGACGCGGTGGCCGCGTTTGGCCGCGGCGGCGGCGAAGGCGTCGGGATCCTGGGCGATGGGCGGCCAGGTGTTGTAGTGCATGGGCACGGCGAGTCGGGGCTTGAGCAGGTCGAGGGCGTCGAGGGCGTCCTCGGGGCCCATGGTGAAGTTGTCGCCGATGGGCAGCAGCGCGGCGTCGAGCCCGCCTTTCCCGATGAGCTGCATGTCGAGGAAGAGCGCGGTGTCGCCGGCGTGGTAGAGGCGCTTGCCGTCCGCCTCGACGAGGATTCCGCAGGGCACGCCCATGTAGATCGGATTGAGCCCGGCGTTGAGCGAGGAGGTGTGATGCGCGATCGTCAGTTTTACCCGACCGAAGGGAAAGCGGTGCGCGCCGCCCGGGTTCATGCCGTGGGCCTTGGCGCCCTTCGCGGCGTAGTATTCGGCGATCTCGTAGTTGGCCACGATGGTGGCGTCGTTCGCCTTGGCGATGTCGAGGGCGTCGCCGGTGTGGTCCTCGTGTCCGTGCGAGAGAAGCACGTAGTCGCACTTGATGTCGGCGGCCAGCACCCTGGCCTGCGAATTGCCGGTGAGAAAAGGGTCGATGACGAGCCGCGCGCCGGCGGTCTCGACGAGGAAGCAGGAGTGGCCGTGGTAGGTGATCTTCATGGGGAAATCGATGTTCCGAAGGGTGCCGAAAGGCGCACGCCTGTAAAACTCTCCGCACGCTTTTTGCCTTTTCCGGCGACGGTTGACGGGCCGGCCCGGCGCGGGCTCTTTGGGCGACATGTGGACGCTTCAACACCGCGCGTATCGGCTGCCGTTTCGCCAGACGGTGCGGACGGCGCGCGGCCCTTGGGCGGAGCGCGAAGGTTTTTTGATCCGGGCCGAACGCGAGGTCGAGGGTCGCGCGGTCGTGCGCTGGGGCGAGGCGGCGCCCATCCCGTGGTTCGGCACCGAGACGATCGCCGAGGCGGGGAATGCGCTGGCGGGGTTGGAGGGACGGGCGACGGATATCGTGGACGCCTTGGCGCGCGTGCCCGCGGGCTGCGCGGCCGTGCGTTCCGGTCTGACCGCGACGCTTGGCGACACAGCGGGTGCGTGCGGAGCGGAGACGGTGAAATTTCTCCCCGTCGCGGGTCTATTGCCGGCGGGACGCGGGGCGTTGGACGCGGTGGGGCCTCGGCTCGAACTGGGATTTCGCGTGTTCAAGTGGAAGGTCGGCGTGCTGTCCGCGCCGGACGAGTGGGCGCTGCTCGACGATCTGCTGGGGCGACTTCCCGCCGGCGCGAGGCTGCGCCTGGACGCTAACGGCGCCTGGGACAGGCGGACGGCGGAGCGCTGGCTGGAGCGCTCGGCGGAGCGGCCGGTGGAGTATGTCGAGCAGCCGATCGCGCCGGAGACGCGCGGCGCGGAAGATTTGTTGTTCGGGCTGGCGGAGGATTACCCGGTGAAGCTCGCGCTCGACGAGTCGGTCAACTCCGGCCGCGACGTGGATCGCTGGCTCGCCGCCGACTGGCGCGGTGTGTGGGTGCTCAAGCCGGCCTTGCTCGGCGAGCCGGAGCCGGTTTTGACGCGTCTGGCCAAGGCGGGCGCCGACGTGGTTTTCGGGTCCGCCTTGGAAACCGCCGTCGGCGCTCGGGCCGCGCTTCGCCTCGCCTTTGCCTGGGCGGAGGCGGGAGGGGGAGACGCGGCCTCGCGTCGGGCCCTGGGCTTTGGCGTCTGGCCCTTGTTTCACGACGCCCGGGCGGACGCGCCGATTACGGGCGCCTTTGTTCGTCGAGAGGATGTGGAGCGGATAAACCCGGAGGCCTTGTGGAACGCGCTGAGCTGATCGCCGCCTTGCGTGAGTTCGCTGGTCCGGCGCTGGTGGAGCGGGGAAACGCGTGTTTCCTCGTTGATCCGTCGTGGGGCGAGCGTGAGCGGGCGCAATGGTCGGCCTTGGCGGAGCAACCGGTCGTGGAGACGGACGGCGTGTCCGGCTGGCTCTGCATCCCGACGGGCGGCTCTTCGGGCGCGATGAAGCTCGCGCGGCACGACGAGGCCACGCTGGGCGCGGCGGTGCGCGGATTTTGCGTCCATTTTGGCGTGGAGCGGGTGGACGCGGTCGGGCTGCTGCCGGCCTGGCACGTGAGCGGGCTGATGGCCTGGGCGCGCTGCCGCTTCACGGGGGGGACCTATCGTGCCTGCGACTGGAAAGCGGTCGAGCGGGGGGATCGACCGGCGTCACCGCGGGGCGGAGCCGGGTTTTTGTCTCTTGTGCCGACGCAGCTGGCGCGCCTCCTGAAGGATGCCGATGCGAAGGCTTGGTTGCGGGAGTTCCGGGCGGTGTTGATCGGCGGGGGACCTGCCTGGCCCGAGTTGAGGGCGGAGGCGCGCGCCGCGCGGTTGCCGCTGGCTTTTTCCTACGGGATGACGGAGACGGCCGCGCTGGTGGCGGCGCAGCGGCCGGAGGAGTTTTTGGCCGGCGACGAATCGAGCGGGGGGGCTTTGCCCCACGCGCGGATCTCGACGGACGGGGACGGGCGGGTGTGGATCGAATCCACGTCATTGTTTCGTGGATACTGGCCCGAGACACGGCCCGAGGGCCCGTGGATGACCGACGACCTGGGCGAGCTGGATTCGCGGGGCCGTCTGCGGGTGCGCGGCCGGGCGGACGCCTTGATCATCAGCGGAGGCGAGAAGGTGAACCCGGCCGAGGTGGAGGCGGCTTTGCGCGCGGCGGGCGGGGCGGGGCTGGCCGACGTGGCCGTGGTGGGCGCGCCGCATCCGGAGTGGGGGAGCGAGGTCGTGGCGTTTTACCTCGGCGAGCCGGAGCTCGAGGCGGTGTTGCGCGCCGGGTTGGCGGAAACGCTGGCCCCCGCGAAACGGCCGAAACGCTACCTCGCGTTGCCGGCCGAGCGCTGGCCGCGGGATGCGCGGGGCAAGATCAACCGCGCGTTTCTGGCGCGGCTGGCGGCGGACTGAGCCGGACGTGGCTGCGCGGCCGGATCAACCGCCGTCCACCCAGGCGGCGAGCGCGGGCGGCAGGGCCTGGCGCTCGCGCGTGGCGGACGCGATGCACACGTGTTCGGTTCGCGCCGCGGCGGCGCGTTTTTCGCCCGAGGCGGAGCCGGGGGCGGGAAGCTTCCAGATCGCGAATTCGAGGACGAAGCTGTTTTCCGAGAGGCGGCGCGGGGCGACTTCGACGCGGATCTTGTCACCGCAAGCGAGTGGACGCAGGTAGGCGGCCTCGCTTTTGGCGATGGGGACGATGACCCCGTGATCCGAGAAAAACGTGGCGAGCGGCAGGCCGGCTGCGGCGAGCGCCTCCTCGTAGGCCTCGTGGCATATGGCGAGGTAGCGGGCGAAGAAGACGATGCCGGCGGCGTCGGTGTCGGAAAAGTGGATGGTGCGCGCGTAGGCGAAGGGCATGGGCTTGGGTTTATCGCGCTGGGCCCGATGTCCAAGGTCCAATGCAAAAGGCGGCTTGGCCGTGCGCGGGGAGCCTTTGCGGCCTTGCCTCGGTCGCGGCGGAGGGGCCTGATGGACGGCCCCGTTCAACGCTCCATGTGGAATCTCCCCAACCTCCTCACGCTCTCGCGCATTCCGCTGATGTTTGTGATCGTGGGGCTGATGTGGGTGGACCACGAGATGGCGGAGTGGACGGGCGCGGCCACGCTCGCCTTCTGGCTGTTCATCGCGGCGGCGATCACGGACTGGCTCGACGGCTCGATCGCCCGGAAGCGCGGCATCGTCTCCAATTTCGGCAAGTTCATGGACGCTCTGACCGACAAGGTCCTCGTGCTCGGCATCATGGTGGCCTTGGTCCGGCATGACGAGGATCTGCCGGTGACTTTCGTGCTCCTCACGCTCGGCCGCGAGTTCATGGTGTCGGGCATGCGCATGGTGGTGGCGGCCAAGGGCGTGGTCGTGCCGGCGGACGGCGGCGGAAAGATCAAGACGATCACGCAGATGATCGCGCTCGGCTGCCTGCTGGCCACGCCGATGCTGGAAAACGATTTCGCGACCTGGACGGGCGCCTCGATGCATCCGTTTTCGGAGTGGGTGCACAAGGCCGGGCTCGTCGGCTTCGCGCTCGGCACCTTCCTGGCGGTCTGGTCGGGCTACCGCTATCTGCGTCGGAACTGGGCGCTTTTCACCGAATGATCCGCGGACAGCCCTTGTGGCCTAAATTTCTTCCCACGCGCTGGGTGGTCAACCTGGCGATGCTCGGTCCGCTCGGTCGCGTGCGGCGCGGGCCCGGCACGGTCGGCTCCTTCGCGGGGTTGCTCTACTTCACGGTCTTTTTCGCGATGCTGCCTGAGCCCCATGCGTGGTGGCTGACGATCCTCCTCAGCCTGCCGGCGCTTTATCTGGCGGTCGCGATCTGCGGGGAGGCGGAGTTTCGGCTCGGCCAGCGCGATCCCGGCGGCGTGATCCTCGACGAGTTCGTGGTTATGCCGCTGTGCTTTTTGGGGTGGCGCTCGCTGCCCGCCGAATGGGTGCAACACTGGCCATGGGCGATCCTTCTGGGCGGCTTTGCCCTTTTTCGTTTATTCGACATCGCCAAGCCTCTCGGCATCTCGCGGCTGCAATCCCTTCCCGGTGGCTGGGGCGTGGTGGCGGATGATTTCGCCGCGGCTTTGGCTTCTTGCGTGACACTGCACGCGGCGGGCTGGGTTTGGACCCGTTTGAGCTGATTTTCCGCCGCGGGCGGCACGATGTGGGAAAGCGAAAGCCCCCGGCGAAATACCGGGGTTTTTCTGCAAGTGGCTGGAAAAGAGTGTCTTGACTGGGTGGCTCGGACGGGCCAGAAAAAGGCGTGAAGTTACCCCGGCCAAGTCTTCGCATGGCGTTGACCGTTTTGGTCGTGTGGTCGGTGGGCGTGCTGGGCGGCCTTGGCGCCTATACTTTTCACTACGCGGAGGGGCTTTCGTATTTCTCCAACAATCCGAAGGCCTGCGTGAACTGCCACATCATGCGCGAGCAGTATGACGGCTGGCTGAAGTCGCCTCACCACGCTGTCGCCACCTGCAACGACTGCCATACGCCGCATTCCTTCATACCGAAGTATCTGAGCAAGGCGGAAAACGGCTTCTGGCACTCGAAGGGGTTCACGCTCCAGGACTTTCACGAGCCGATCATGATCCGCCCGCACAACTCGGCCGTGCTCCAGAAAAACTGCGTCGGCTGCCACACCGCGCTGCTCGACGAACTCAACCCCCATGCGGGAGACGCGCGTCGCATGCTGGACTGCGTGCATTGCCACCGCGAGGTGGGCCACGGGCCCCTCAAGTGACGCCTTCCTTTCCCCGGTCTTTCGCTCGGAAACCTTTTAACCGACCCGCGCCATGAACACGCCCCCGTCCGATCCTCGCTCCCCCGAAGCCTCCGCGACCTCCGGCGGAGGCCGGCGTTATGTCGGCTGGCTCGCGGCGCTACTCGTCGTTTCCGCGGTGGCGACCTTCGCGGTCTTGTTGCTCTACCAAAACATCGTGAAGCGAAAGGCCGAGGCCACGCAGCACGTGTTTCGCGTGGTCGACGTGGACGACAACACGGTGGACCCCGCGCTCTGGGGGAAAAACTATCCGCGCCAATACGACAGCTACAAGCGCACCGTCGACATCGTGCGCACCAAGCACGGCGGCAGCGAGGCCTTCCAGAAGCTCGACGAGTTTCCCGTGTGGCGACGCATTTTCGCGGGTTACGCCTTTGGCGTCGATTACCGCGAGGAGCGCGGCCACGCCTACATGTTGCAGGACCAGCTCGAGACGGAACGCGTGACGCATTTCAAGCAGCCCGGCTCCTGCGTTCACTGCCATGCGTCGGTGATACCGGCCTACATGCAGGCGGGGCTCGCGGCGGGCGCGCCCGCGGGCAAGGAGCATCGTGAGGAGCAGATCCGAAAGGGCTTCGAGGTCATGTGCGCCATGCCTTACGCCGAGGTGGCCAAGCAAGTGTCGCATCCGGTTTCCTGCATCGATTGCCACGAGGCCGATTCGATGAACCTGCGCGTGTCGCGCCCGGCCTTTCTCGAGGGCATCCGCGCGCTCGCCGCGTCGGGCGAGCCGACGCCCCACCTGCCGAGCATCGAGCGCTGGCGCAATGAGGGGAAGCCGGCGCGCGCCTACGACCCCAACCTCGACGCCTCCCGCCAGGAGATGCGTTCGCTCGTCTGCGCGCAGTGCCACGTGGAGTATTATTTCCGCGGCAAGGAAAAGATCGTGACCTATCCGTGGTCGAAGGGCCTGAAGGTCGAGCAGATCGAGGCCTACTACAACGAGGTCGGCCACACCGACTGGACCCACGCCGAGACCGGCGCGAAGGTGCTCAAGGCGCAGCATCCCGAGTTCGAACTCTGGAGCCAGGGCATCCACGCGCGCAGCGGAGTCGCCTGCGCCGACTGCCACATGCCCTACGTCCGCGAGGGCGCGATCAAGACCAGCAGCCACCACGTTCGCTCGCCCCTGCTCGACGTTTCCAAGTCCTGCCAGAGCTGCCACCGCGTTCCGGAAAAGGAGATCATCGCCCGAGCCGAAGCCATCCAGGATCGCAACGCCGACCTGCTGCGCCGCGGCGAGGCCGCGGTCGTCTCCCTGATCGTGCGCCTGGCCGACGCCAAGGCCAAGGGCGCGGACGACGCCGCGTTGGCGAAGGCCCGCGATCTCCAGCGCAAGGCCCAGTGGCGTCTCGATTTCATCTCCGCGGAAAACTCCACCGGGTTCCATGCGCCGCAGGAGGCGGCCCGCATCCTCGCCGAGGCGATCGACTACGCGCGCCAGGGCGAACTCGCGGTCGACGCCCGGGCCGTTTCGATCCCCGAGAAAACGTCCGAACGCGCCGGTGCCGGCCGCCCGCCCGCGGAGCTGAAGTAGGCGAGGGCGCCGCGCGGAAAAGGTCCGCGCCCCGGCGCCAGCCCTTTTCCGACCCCCAAGGGCCTTTCGTGCCGGCCGCGGCGAGGCGCGTCGGTCGGATTAGCACCTTGTCCGCCGAGCTTCCGGCGTGTTTGAAGCTCGGGACATGCGCGCCTTTGTTCGCTGGCTCCCGCGGTTCACGCTCCTGTCGATCTGCCTGTGCGGCATGCGCGCCGCCACGCTTTCGGACGCGGGTGTGGGGGCGTGGATCTGGGACGAGACGATGAGCGATCGGCAGGAGCTCCGTTTCGTGCGCCGTTTCGATCTGCCCGAAGGCGCGGAGGTGGCCTCGGCCCTCCTTCGCATCACGGCGGACAACTCCTACGAGGTGTTCCTCGACGGACAATTCATCGGCCAGGGCGGCGATTGGCGCGTGTTGATCGAATACGATGTGACGCGCCTCTTGGGCTCCGGGGCGCACGTGCTGGCGGTGCGGGTGGTGAACGATTTCGACGTCGCGGGGTTGCTGGCCGGCCTGCGCGTCGGCTTGCGCGACGGCACGTTCGTGGAAATCGCCTCGGACGAGGCTTGGACGCTCGCGCCCGAGGGCGTCGAGGATTGGCGAACGGCGGCCCGCGGACGCGACGCGTGGAAGCACGCCGTGGTGGTCGAACACTACGGCGCCGTGCCGAACCCGCAGGTCTACCGCGCTCCCGTTTCCCTGCCGGAGCCGCCGAGCCTCTGGCAAAAGCGCTGGTTTCAGACGACGGTGATCGTGCTCGGCGTCGCGGGGGCCGCGGCGGGGCTGATCCTATCCGGGCTGCTGGTCCTCAAGTCGCAGGCGGCGCGGATCGTGCGGCGCGAGCGGGCGCGGATCGCGGCGGATCTGCACGATGGTCTCGGCGGAGGGCTCACCCAGTTGATCTTGCTCGGAGAGGCCGCCCGTCGGGATCTCGCCTCGGACCGTGTCTCCGCGGGCAGGCTGGATCGTCTTTGCGACCAGGCCCGAGCCTTGGCCGGCGGGATGAACGAGACGATCTGGCTGATCAATTCCCAGCGGGACACGGTTCGGGATCTCGCCTCCTATCTTGTGCGTTACGCCGAGGGCTTTTTTCGCGACAGCCCGATCCGTTGCCGTTTCGACATCGCCGAGGATCTGCCCGACGCGCCCTGCGACCTGGGCGTGCGCCGCAATCTCTTTCTCGCGGTGAAAGAGACGCTCAACAACGCCCTCCGTCATTCGGGAGCCGCCGAGCTGCAGCTGCGCGTCGAGTATCGTCGTGGATCGTTGCGCATCGAGATCCGCGACGACGGGCGCGGCTTTGATTCCGCCGCGGTGAGGGCGGGGGAGGGATTGCGCAACCTCGCGCTGCGCGCCCGCGAGGCCGGGGGACGTTGCCTGATCGACAGCGCTCCGGATCGCGGGACGATCGTCGAGTTTTTGCTGCCGCTCGTCGCGCGCACGCGCCTGGGCACGGTGTGATCCCGGGCGAGGTATTACCCTCATCTGCGGGTATTGGGCCCGGCGTCTTGCGGTGCTAAGATCGCCGGACCCCGCGAGTCTCATCGCGTTCGGCGATGGCGGGTCGTCCAACCCCCACACCCGATGAACTATTCCCCGTCCGCTTCACTGCGTCTGTTCGCGCTTCTCTGCGCTTCCGCCGGCCTGGCCTCGGCTTCCGTCGTCAGCTGGAATCTGGATCGCTACGGCACCGTCTCCGGCGCCCGCGTCGCCGGCGTCGTCCCCGCCGCCAACTGGAACAACTCCTGGCCTGGCGATCCTCGCACCGACCTCGTCGACGACAGCGGCGCCGCCACCACCGTCGATCTCTCGTATACCTCCTTCAACCAGTGGACGATCAATTCGCCCCAGGCGAATCCGGGCGTCGACGCCGACGGCACCTACAACCGCGAGATGCTCAACGGCTACCTCAACTCCGGTCCGGCCGGCTGGAATCCCCCGATCACCTACTCGCAGGTGGTGCTGAGCCAGATCAGCTACGGGCTTTACGACATCATCGTCTACTTTTCCTCCGACGCCGCCGGTCGCGAGGGCAGCGTGAGCGATGGCGTCACGACCTACGCCTTCAACACCGTGGGTCCCGCCAGCGTGAACGGCGCGAACGCCATCCTCGCCGGCACCACCGACACCGCGGGCACCTACGCCATCACCGCGAACTACGCCGTTTTCCACGGCCTGAGCGGCTCCGGCCAGACGATCACCGTCCAGATGCGCGACAACGACGAGTGGGGCGGCATCGCCGCCGTGCAAGTGGTCGCCATCCCCGAGCCGGCCTCGGCCGCCTCGTTGGGCGGGGCCGCCGTGCTGCTCGCCGCGCTCGCGCGTCGCCGTCGCCGGGCTTGATGCCTGTCCTCAGACGGCCACGCTACCAAGACCGGCGCGAATGTTTGGCGCCGGTCTTTCCCGTTTACTCTACTTGAGTTCACCCGGCCTCACTTTCCCCGATTCGTCCGACGCCCGCGTCGCGCGCCCGTGCCGTGTTGCGGTGGTGGAGGACATGGACGGGGTTCGCGCGGAGCTCGTGCGACTGCTGGATTCGCTTGAGGGCTTTGTTTGCGTGCAGGCCTGCGCTAGCGGAGAGGAGGCGGTGAAGCGCCTTCCGTTCCTCAATCCCGACGTTGTCCTCATGGACATCTACCTCTCGCGCATGTCGGGCATCGAGTGCACCGCCCGGCTAAAGGAGCTGATCCCGTCCTGTTTGATCGTCATTCTCACCGCCTCCGACGACGAGGAGTTGGTTTTCCCCGCGCTCGAGGCCGGCGCCGACGGCTACCTGCTCAAGCATTGCCGCCCCGAGGAATTGCGCCGCGGGCTGATCGACGTGCGCCAGGGCGGCGTGCCGATGACGAGCGGGATCGCGCGCCGCGTCGCGGAGTTTTTTCGCCGTCGCGCCAAGCCCGCCGACGAGTCGCGCCGCCTTAGCCAGCGCGAGACCGAGGTGCTCGGCCTCATCGCCCGGGGCTTGGGCAACAAGGAGATAGCCGAGCGCCTCTCGCTCAGCGTCGAGACGATCCGCAGCTACCTGAAAAACATCTACGAAAAGATGCATGTGCACTCCCGCGCCGAGGCGGTGGCCAAATACATCACCGGCGGCGGCGAGGCTCGGCTACCCCCCGGCTGAGGGTATTGGGACTTTGGAGACGGCCTGCTAGGATGGGGCGCTTCTCCGCGCCCGGGCGGAGGATCCAACCCCGCCCAACGCATCCCGCATCCTCGTCCGCCATGTCTTCTTTTCGCCGCCTGTCCGCGTGTCTGCTCCTCGCGACCGCGTCCGTTTTTCCTCTCCGCGCCGCCCCGGCCTTTCACGCCTGGGCCGAGCGGCCCGTCCTCGGCTGGAACAGCTGGGATTTCTACGGCACCACCGTGAACGAGGAACGGACCAAGGCCCAGGCCGACTACATGGCGACCAACCTTCTCGCGCACGGCTGGAACCTCATCACGGTCGATATCCAGTGGTATGAGCCGAACGCGACCGGCTTCACCTACAACGCGAACGCGACGCTGACCATGGACGCGTGGGGCCGCCTCACGCCCGCGACCAACCGGTTTCCGTCCGCCGCCGCCGGCGCCGGCTTCAAGCCGCTCGCCGACTACGTCCACGCGAAGGGCCTCACGTTCGGCATCCACATGATGCGCGGCATCCCGCGCCAGGCCTGGCAGCAAAACCTTCCGGTCAAGGGCACCGCCTACACCGCCCGCGACGTCGCCGACGTCAACAGCACCTGCTCGTGGAACCCCGACATGTATGGCGTCGACATGGACAAGCCCGGCGCGCAGGCCTACTACGATTCCCTATTCGAGCTCGTCGCCTCGTGGGAGGTGGACTTCGTGAAGATCGACGACCTCAGCCGTCCCTACCACCGCAAGGAGATCGAGGCCATCCGCCGGGCCATCGACAAGACCGGCCGCCCCATCGTCTTCAGCACCTCGCCCGGCGAGACGCCCGTCGGCAGCGGAGCGCACATCGCCGCCCACGCCAACCAGTGGCGCGTCAGCGACGATTTTTGGGACACCTGGGCCGCCCTCTACGCGCAGTTTAAGCGTCTGCATGATTGGACGCCCTACCGCGGCCCCGGCCACTTTCCCGACGCCGACATGCTCCCGCTCGGCAAGGTAGAGGCCGGCGGCGTCGCCGCCACGGGCCGCGCCACCCGCTTCACCTCCGCGGAGCAATCCACGCTCATGAGCCTCTGGTCCATCGCGCGCTCCCCGCTCATCCACGGCGGCGACATGACGCAGATGGATGCCGCCACGCTCGCGCTTCTGACCAACGACGAGGTGTTGGCGGTCAATCAGCGCAGCACGCGCAACCGTCAGCTTTATCGCAACGGCGATCTCGTCGTCTGGACGGCCGACTCCGAGGACTCCGGCGACAAATACCTCGCGCTCTTCAACACCGGCGCCGCGACGGCCAACGTGCCCGTCACGCTTTCCTCGCTCGGTTACTCCGGCGCGGTGCAGATCCGCTCGCTCTGGGACAAGGCAGACCTCGGCTCCTTCACCGGCACCTTCTCGCGCGGTATCGCGTCGCACGGCGCCGCCCTCTACCGCCTGTCCGGCGTCGCGCTGCCGACCCCGTGGATCACGACCGCCGCCCCCGGCGACACCCAGGCCATGCTCGCGTGGGACGCCGTCGCCTCCGCCGACGCCTACCGGGTGAAACGCGCCTCCGCCGAAGCCGGTCCCTACACGGTCGTCGCCGACAACCTCGCCGACACCACGTGGACGAACCTCGGCCTGACCAACGGCACGACCTACTACTACGTCGTCTCCGCCATCGTCGCGGGTCAGGAGACGCCCGACTCCGGCGCCCGCGCCATTCGTCCCGCCGGCGCGCCCCAGATCGTGGGCTGGAATTACGACCGCTACGGCACGCTCGCCGCCGCGAACATCGCCGGCGTCGAAGCCGCGGCGAATTGGAACAACTCCTGGCCGAACGATCCTCGCACCGACCTCGTCGACAGCCTCGGCACGCCGACGACCCTCGATATCAGCTACAGCTCCTACAACACGTGGAGCATCCAGGGCAGCTCGCCCGCGCTCGATGGCGACGGCACCGCGAACAAGCGCCTTCTAAACGGCTATCTCAACGCCGGCCCCGCCGCGTGGGGGCCCTCGCCGACGCGCACCTCCGTGACGCTCTCCGAGATCCCGCACGGTTATTACGACCTGATCGTGTATTTCTCGTCCGACGTCGCCGGTCGCGAAGGCTCGGTCGGCGACGGCGCCACGACCTACTATTTCAAGAGCGTCGGCCCGGCGAGCGTCACCGGCGCGAACGCCGTCCTTGCGCAGACCACCGAGACGAATTCGTCGAACTACCCGACCGCCAACTATGCGATTTTCCGCGGGCTGAGCGGCGACACGCAGACCGTCTTCGTGCAGATGCGCGACAACGACGAGCGGGGCGGCATCGCCGGCTTCCAGGTGGTGCCGCGGGTCGACCCGATGGTGGGCGTGGTGCTTTCGATCGCGCGCGGCGCGGCGCCCGATTCCTTGCAACTTTCCTGGCCGGTCGGCCTCGGCTCGGTCGTGCTCGAGGAAAGCGCCGACTTGGTGAACTGGACGCCGACCTCGCCGCAGCCCGCGGCCAACGCCGCCACGGTGACCTTGACCGGACCGCGCCAGTTTTACCGGCTTCGTCGCTGATCGCGGTTCCGGGCCCGCGCCTTGTTGCCGTCGCGAGGGGGAAATCTCAGCGGGCGGTGGAGCCTGCCTTGCCCGTCTCGCGCGCGCCGAGGTCGGGGGCGCCGTCGTGAGCGGACGCGGGATCGTAGGGCAGCTCGGCGCGCAGCGCCTCCGCGGGGAGCTCGCCGGCGTCGATCAACGGCGATCCGGCGACGAGCCGCGCGAAATCCCCGAGCGCGAGCGAGCCGTCCGCGGCGCGGGGAAAGTCGCCTCCGGCCGGCGCCGACAGCGAGACGAAAGAGGCGGCCGTGACGACGAGGCCGCGGTCGTTGCGGTGACGCGTCTTCCCGGCGGTGGACCAGAAGACGTTGGTGGCCCCGGTGGGCGCGCCGGAGGGGCCGCCGTAGCGGTCGCTTTTGCCCGGCGCGCGGCCCTCGGTGAAGAAGGAGAGGTTGTTGAGGAAAAGCGCCTCGGGGGAATCGAACTTGAAGTTACCCTGCGCGTTGTCCCAGGCGAGGTTGTTGATCATGCGGATCGCGCCCGGGTTGCTGTTCCAAGTGAAGCCGTTCTTGCCGTTGTCGAAGGCGATGCAGCGCGTGACGACGTGGGGCACGGGGATCTTGGAGCCGCCGAGCTTGAAGCCGTTGCGATCGCCCTTGGCGCTTTGGGTGCCGTCGGAGAGCGTGCCGTTGGCGTAGGCGACGCACTGGTCGAGGACGACGGCGCCGATGGCGCCCGTCTTCGTCTTCGTGTAGAGGTCCCAGCCGTCGTCGATGTTATGATGCGCCACGCAGCCGCGGAAGACGTTGCCCGGGCCGGTGGTGAGCTTGCAGGCGAAGCCGTCGGCGTTTTCGCCCGCGCCGGGCGGGGCGTCGTAGTTGTCGTGCGACACGCAGTTGATCACGAGATTGTGCGAGGGCCAGGAAGAGGGCTCGGCGTCGGTCGCGGCGGCGCGTCCGATCTGGAGACCGGTGTCGCGGTTGTGGTGGGTGACGCAGCGCTCGACGCGATTATGGCTGCCGCCGATGTAGATGCCGTTGTCGGCCGAGCCGAAGACCTCGAGTCCGCGGATGTGCCACCAGTCGCCGTTGAGCTGGAGGCCGCGGACGTTGTTGTTTTTCGCGTAGGCCTGTCCGGAGAAATCGAGGCGAGGGCGCTCGGCTTCGCCGCCCGGCGGGGCGTAGGCGACGAGCTTTTTGGGGGCCGCGGCGGCGCCGGAGTTTTCCTTGGCGATGGTGACTTGCGAGCTGAAGGCGTAGTCGCCGCCGCGCAGGTGGATGGTGTCTCCGGGCGCGACGCGGGCGAGGGCGCGTTCGAGCGTGGTCGGAGCTTCCAGGCTGCCGGCGGCCTCGGCGGAGCCGGCGGGCGAGACGTAGAGATCGGCGGCGGAAAGACGGGGCAGGAAGGCGGAAAGCGCGAGGCAGGCGGCGAAGAAAAGGCCGTGGCGGGGGCGGGGTGTAGCCATGTCCGAGGGATTGGGCGCGACCGTCGCGCGCGGCAAGACGCGGTTGCGCGGCCATCGTTGCGCAGGCGGGCGGGTCGCTGGGCGATTCTTAATGCCTGAGAAGGCCGGACGAAGGCCCAGGAAAGCCCAAAGCCCCGGCCGTGGCCGAGGCTTTGCTTTCCGGGTCGAACCGGGCTAGACGTCGAAGGAGCTCAAGCCCACTCGGGCGGGTTTTGCAGGTGGGGCTTGAGCACGCCGATGCAGGGGAGGTTGCGATAGCGCTCGGCGAAATCCAGGCCGTAGCCGACGACGAACTTGTCCGGGATCTGGAACCCCACCAAGTCGGCCTCGAACTCGACTTCGCGTCGGCCTCGCTTGTCGAGCAGCACGCAGGTGCGCACGCTGGCGGGGTTGAGCTTCTGGATCATCGAGACGATGAGCGAGAGCGTCTTGCCGGTGTCGAGGATGTCGTCGATCAGCAGGACGTGACGGTTGGCGAGATCGAGGGAAAGATTGCCAAGCACCTGCGGCTTGCCCGTCGACTTGGTCTCGTTGCGGTAGCTGGAGATGCGGATGCAATCGAGGCGGATCGGGTTGTCGATATTGCGTAACAAGTCCGCGGTGAAGAGGATGGCGCCGTTGATGACGGCGACCACGGTGATCTCCTCCTGGCCGTAGAGGGCCATGATCTCGGCGCCGAGTTTCTTGAGGCGCGCCTGGATGTCGGCCTCGGAGACGAGAACCGATTCAAGCGCGGGATAAGAGGAGGGCTCGGACTTGGCGGCGGTGGGCGGCATGGTGGCGTTTTCGAGCAGCTTGGATGCCGCGCCGGTCGCGGGCAAGGGCGGCGGCGGGCGTAGGGTGACGAGGACGTGACGAAAATCTGGTGTTTCGGCCCCGCAGGCCAAAGCGCTTTGACTCGTGGGGGGCGCGGGCCTTGCTAACACTCAGTCGCGTCCCCCGCATGATCTCGATCTCCGTCGCCCAGCTCACCAAGCGTTTCGGTCAGACCACCGCCCTGCACGGGCTCGATCTGGAGATCGGGGCGGGGGAGTTGTTCTTCCTCCTCGGGCCGAGCGGCTGCGGGAAGACCACGTTGCTGCGCAGCATCGCGGGGTTCTACATCCCCGAGGCCGGCGCGATTCGTTTCGGTGCCGAGGACGTGACACGCCTTGAGCCGCACAAGCGCAACACGGGCATGATGTTTCAAAGTTACGCCCTCTGGCCTCACATGACGGTGGCGGAAAATGTCGCCTTCGGGCTTGTGGAGCGGAAGGTGCCGAAAGCCGAGATCGACCGGCGGGTGGGCGAGGCGCTGGAGTCCGTCCGCATGGGCGCCTACGCGGCCCGCAAGCCCAACCAGCTTTCCGGCGGACAGCAGCAACGCGTGGCGCTGGCCCGCGCTTTGGTGATCCGCCCGCGCTGTCTTCTGCTCGACGAACCGCTGAGCAACCTCGACGCGAAGCTGCGCCTGGAGATGCGCGCGGAGATCCGCCGCGTGTGCAAGGAGTTCAAACTGACCACGGTTTACGTGACCCACGACCAGAAGGAGGCGCTCTCGATCGCCGACCGCATGGCGATCCTCGACGGCGGGCATATCCTGCAGGTCGGTTCGCCGCGCGAGGTCTACGGGCGACCGGTCTGCAAGACGGTGGCCAACTTCATCGGCGAGACGGATTTCATCGCGGGCAAACTCGTCGCGCGTCGCGGCCGGGAGGCCGAGGTGGAGACGGGGCTGGGGCGCTTCGCCGGCGTCTTCGGCGACGCGGCGTCGCAGGCGCAGCCCGGCGCGGAAGTCACGCTTTCGATCCGCCCGGAATGCTGGGTGCTGCGTGAGCGCGGTGGCGACACGAACAGCGTGCGAGGGCGCATCGGCGAGGCGACCTACCTGGGCGAGGTCGCGCAATACGACTTCGTGCCGGCGGGCGGCGGGGCGCGGCTCAAGGTCTACGAGCTGAATCCCCGCCACATCGCGGGCGCGGGCGAACACGAGCTGCACGCCGTCGTGGCGGCGGAAGACGTGGTGGTGCTGGAGCGCTGAGCGCGTCACGTCGAAACGAGGAGCCCCGATGATTCGCAACGCGATCCTGTTTGTCCTGCTGGCCGTCGTGCTCGCGCTGCCCTTCGCGCTTCGTCCCGCGGCGGAGACGGCGGCCGGCGCGGACGACACCGTCGTGGTGATCTCGCCGCATAACGAGGCGATCCGGCACGAGTTCGAGACGGCCTTCCGCAAGACCTACCAGGCGCGCACGGGCCGCGGGGTGCGGATCGACTGGCGGCTGATCGGCGGCACGAGCGAGATCACCCGGTATCTGGAAGGCGAATACGTCGCTTCCTTCCAGAATCTTTGGACGGGCGCGCTCGGGCGTCCCTGGAGCGCGACGGTGCTGGCCGCCTTCGCGGACGGGCGGCTGGCCAAGGACGCGCCGGCGGAGGCCCAGGAGGCTCGGAAGGCCTTTCTCGAGTCCACGGTCGGCTGCGGGATCGACGTTTTCTTCGGCGGCGGCACCTATGACTTCATCTCGCAGGCTCGCGCGGGTCGCCTGGTCCCGATGTATGCGGACGGCGAGGCGAAGCCGGACTGGATGAGCGAGGACGTCGTGCCGGTGCGACACGCGGGCGACGATTTTCGTGATCCTCAGGGGCGCTGGAGCGGCGCGGTGCTGAGCTCCTTCGGCATCGTTTACAACCGGGACGCCCTGGTGCGGCTGGGGGTGACGGAGCCCAAGGCATGGGCGGACCTCGCCGACCCGCGCTACGCGGGGCAGGTGGCGCTGGCGGATCCGACGAAGAGCGGCTCGATGAACAAGGCCTTCGAGAACGTCCTGCAGCAGGAAATCCACGCGGTGGTGGACGCTCGTCTGGCGACGGCGCGCTTCGCGAGCGAGGAAGCCCGGGCCGCGGCGGAAAAAGAGGCGGTGGCGGAGGGCTGGGTGCGGGGGCTGCGGCTTTTGCAGGCCATCTCGGCCAACGCGCGCTATTTCACCGACAGCGCGCAAAAGGTTCCGATCGACGTCGCGTCGGGGAACTGCGCGGCGGGCATGTGCATCGATTTCTACGGACGCCAGCAGGTGGAGGCGCTGGCGCGTCGCGCGGGAAGCTCGCGGGTCGGCTATCGTTCGCCGCCGGGCGGCACGGTGTTTTCGGTCGATCCGATCGGCCTGCTGCGCGGTGCGCCCCATCCGGAGGTGGCGCGGGCCTTCATCGAGTTTGTGATGTCGCGCGAGGGGCAGCGGCTTTGGAACCAGCGTCCGGGCACGGAGGGCGGGCCTGAGCGTTTCGCGGTGCGTCGCCTGGCGGTGCGCAAGGACGTCTATGTGGAGCCGGGCGCGGCGGAGCGTCGCAGCGATCCGGAGGAAAATCCATATGCGCTGGAGAATCCGTTGGTGTATCGGCCGGAGTGGACGGCGGGGCTGTTCAGCGAGCTGCGTTTCATCATCCGGGTGATGTGTCTCGATTCGCACCCCGAGCTGACCGAGGCCTGGCGGGAAATCGCCGCCGCGGGCTCGCCTCCGGCGGCGATGGCGGCCTTGGCCGATCTGTCCGCGGTGGACTACGCGGCGGCTTCCGGACGGATCAAACAGGCGCTACGGGCAAAGGACAAGGTGGAGGAGCTGCGTCTCGCGAAGGAGCTGGGCGAGCACTTCCGGGCCCAATACGCGAAGGCGGCCGAACTGGCGCGGGCGGCTCCGCGTTGATACGGGGTCGCGCACGTCCGCAGGCGGGGAAATTCGCGGTTTCGGACTATCCAAGCGTGGCGAACGCGATAGGCTGATCCTCGTCCTTTGCCGCCATGGTCGCGTTCAATCCCGAATACATTTCCAAGCTGGTCGGGCCCGGGCGCCTCGGCTTCATCGCGACGAACGGCCTTCACGATTGTGTCGTGATCGAAGGCGGCGCGCAGGAGGACGAATACCGGGAGCGCATCCGGGAGGGCTGGCGCGTGGCGGAAGTGCGACCGATCTGTCGGAGCCTCACGCCGAAGCTCATCCACACGAACCCGGACCTCCAGCATGCACGGGTGTATTCCTATGTGCTGGTGATTCTTGAGCATCCGGCCCACACGCGGGCGGACGCGGTCTGGGAGCGAACGATCGCGAAACGCTGAGCCCAACAAAAAGCCCCGGCCGTGGCCGGGGCTTTGGTTTTAGGGAAGGCGGTTTTCTCAGGCGCGTGCGCGGCGGCGCGACGCGGCGCCGGCGAGGGCGACGAGGCCGGCGAGGGCGGCGAAGGAGGATGGCTCGGGGACGGTGGCGAGACCGGCGGCCTCGGCGAAGGTCGAGGCGACGACGATTTTGTCGACCGTGACGCCCGCGGCGTTGGCGGCGCTGCCTTGGCGGAGGTTGAAGGCCGTGATCGTCGCGGGCTCGACGGTCGTCGAGGTCCAGAGGTCGGTCACGTAGGCGGTGTTCGAGGTCTGGGCAGAATTCGAAGGGGCGAGGTAGAGGCTGAAGCTGTCGTTGGTGGCTCCGGTGATGACATTCCACGCGACCACGACCTTGTAGCTGGTGTTGAAGCTGAGCTCGGTCGTGCCGTAGGTGGCGGCCGCGCCGGTGCCGGATTGCTCCTGCAGGCCGAGCAAGAACCCGGAGCCGGACGACTTCACGAGAAGCCGGGCGTAGAAGTTGGACGTCGTTCCGACCGGGTCGCTGAGGTGGAAGAAGTAGTCGCCGGCGGCCTGCGCGCTGGCGACCGAGAGGTCCATCGAGTAATAGACTCCCCCGTTGGTGGCCAAATTGAGCGAGGCGCTCAGCGCCTTGTAGGCGTCTTGTCCGGTGGTCGCGAGCGTGACGGCGCCGTTGGACACGGCGAGGGGGTTGACGACGCTGGTGCCGGTGATGGTCCAGCCGCCCTGGCCGAGCAGGGCGCCATCGGAGTAGGCGAAGTTTTCGGAGGCGAGGATGTCGGCGTGGGCTGAGAGGCTGGAGACGACAAGCGTGGCGAGCGCGGCGAGGGTATGGCGGGGGGAATGAAGCGGGTTCATGGTTTTTTCAGGTAGCAACTCCTCTGCCACGGCAACCGTAATCTCCGGATTGTGCCAATATGGCAACCCGTGGCCCAGGCTAGCTCCACTGCTTGGCGATTTGGCGCTTTCCAGGCGCGGATTTTGTCGCTGCCGCCGGAGTCGGACGAAAAAGACGGAATCAGCACGCCGCGGATCCGTCGGGCAGGCGAAGTCGCGGCGCGGTTCAGCCGGCTTGCGCCCGCTGGGCGGCGGCGGCGAGGAAGTAGTTTTGCGCGGAGAAGGGAGGCGCGGTTTCGCCGCGCACGACGGGGAGGTAGCCGCCGCCGGACGTGAGGACGCGGGCGTTTTCGTTGTCCTGAAGTTCGATCGCGAAGAGATCGTCGACCACCCAGCGGCGCAGGGCGGGATCGAGGAGGGGGAACACGACCTCGATGCGGCGGAAAAAATTACGCGGCATCCAGTCCGCGCTGCCGGCGAAGATGTCGGGCTCGCCGCCGTGGTTGTGGAAGTAGAAGGCGCGGACGTGCTCGAGGAAGCGGCCGACGAGGCTGCGCACGCGGATGTTTTCGGAGAGGCCGGGAACGCCGGGGACGAGGCAGCAGACGCCGCGCACGATCAGGTCGATCTGCACGCCGGCGCGCGAGGCGGCGTAGAGGGCGTCGATCACGGCCTGGTCCACGAGGGAGTTCATCTTGGCCATGATGCGGGCGGGGCGGCCGGCGGCGGCGTGCGCGGTCTCGCGGCGGATGAACTCGAGGACGCGGCGGTGGAGCGTGTAGGGCGCGACGAGCAGGCGCTGGAATTCGGGGGAGCGACCGAAGCCGGTGAGCGAGTTGAAGAGCGCGGCGGCGTCGGCGGTGAGGGCGTCGCGCGAGGTGAAGTGGCTGAGGTCGGTGTAGATTTTCGCGGTGCGCGGGTTGTAGTTGCCCGTGCCGAGGTGGACGTAGCGGCGGAGTTTGCCGTCGGCCTCGCGGCGGACGACGAGCGCGACCTTGCAATGGGTCTTGTGGCCGACGAGGCCGTAGACGACGTGCACGCCGGCCTCCTCGAGCTGGCGCGCCCACTGGATGTTGTTGGCCTCGTCGAAGCGGGCCTTCAGCTCGACGAGCGCGGTGACCTGCTTGCCGTTGCGCGAAGCCTCGATGAGGGCGCGGACGAAGGGGGAGTCGCCGGAGGTGCGGTAAAGCGTCTGCTTGATCGCGAGGACCCGGGGATCGCGGGCGGCCTGCTCGACAAAATCGACGACGGGCTGGAAGGAGTCGTAGGGGTGGTGGAGGAGGATGTCGCGGTCGCGCAGGGTGTCGAAGACGAGCGCGGGCTCGCGGAGCGGCGAGGCGTTGACCGGCTGGAAGGGCGGATACTTGAGGTCGGGACGGTCGATGTCGGCGAGCGACATGAGCCGGAGCAGGTTCACCGGGCCCTCGAGGCGGAAGACGTATTCGTGCGAGAGGTCGAGGTGCTCGCAGAGGGTCGCGAAGATCTGTTCGTCGACGCCTTCCTCGATCTCCAGCCGGACGGCGGCGCCGCGGCGGAGGTTGCGCAGCTCCTCCTCGATTTTTTTGAGCAGATTCTCGGCCTCCTCCTCGTCGATGTAGAGGTCGCTGTTGCGCGTGACGCGGAAGGTGTGGACGCCGTGGATCGCGTAACCGGGGAAAAAGTCGGCGGCGCAGAGCTTGATGATGTCGGAGAGGAAAATGAAGCGGCGGCCGCGCCGGTCGTTGTCCGGCGAATCGATGCCGACGATGCGGGGAAGGACGCGCGGGACGGGCAGGATCGCGAAGTGGCGGTCGAGTTCGGGCGTGGCGGGATCGTCGAGCGAGACGACGAGGTTGAGTGTCTTGTTGCCGAGCTGGGGAAAGGGGTGCGACTGGTCGATCGCGAGCGGGGTGAGGACGGGGAAGATCTGCTCCTCGAAGTAGGTGCGGACCCAGGCGAACTCGGAGGACGTGAGCGAAGCGGCGTCGGCGAAGGTGATCCCCTCCGCGGCGAGGGCGGGAAGAAGCTGGTCGCGCCAGCAGCGATACTGGTCGTCGACGAGCGAGGCGACGACGCCGTGGATGCGGCGGAGCTGTTCGCGCGGGCCGATGATGTCGATGCCGCCGGCGGGGACGACGTTGTTGTCGACCTGCTGGATGAGGCCGGCGACACGGATCTCGAAAAACTCGTCGAGATTGCTCGAGACGATGGCGAGGAAACGGACGCGCTCGAGCAGCGGATGGCGGGGATCGCAGGCTTGCTCCAGGACGCGACGATTGAAGGCGAGCCAGCTGAGCTCGCGGTTGAAATAGGCGGATTTGGCGAGGCCGGCGGCGCGGGCCACCGGGGCGGGCGTGTTGTCCGGCGTGAGGACGGTGTCGTCATCCGGCGCGAGCGGAGCGGGGCGGGACTTCGCACGCGGCCGCGCGGCGCCCTTCGCCGGCGCGGAGGCGGCGGGGGCGGTTTTGCTGGACGCGGAAGGGCGTTTGCGCGGCGTGGCCATGCGTGCTTCGAAACGGAGGAGCGCACCGGGTGGGTGCGCGGGAGACGAGAACAATGCGGCGCGTAACACGTTTGTCACGCGCCGCGGGCGCTTGTTTCGGAGCCGGGGAGGGGCGGCGCCTGCCGCGGTCTCAGGCGATCCAGAGCGTCTTCGGGTTGGTGAAGGCGAGCACGCCGGGGCGCCCGAGTTCCCGGCCGAGGCCGGAGGCCTTGCTGCCGCCGAAGGGGACGGCCACGTGGGAGCGGACGGCGTGGTTCACGAAAACCATCCCGGCCTCGAGGCGCGGGGCGTGGTCGGCGCGGGCGCGCCGGAGGTCCCGGGTGAAGATCGCGCCGCCGAGGCCGTAGACGGTGCGGTTGGCCGCGGCGAGCATGGCGTCCTCGTTGTCGGCGATCTCGACGGCGGCGACCGGGCCGAAGAGCTCCTCGTCCGCGGCGGGCATGCCCGGGCCGACGTCGGCGAGCAGGGTGGGTGAGTAGAAGGCTCCGGGGCCGGCGAGCGGTTTTCCGCCCATGACTAGGCGGGCGCCGAGGCGGATCGATTTCAGCACCTGCGCGTGAAGCTCGTCGCGCAGATCGGCGCGGGCGAGCGGGCCGAGTTGGACGCCGGGCGCGAACGGATCGCCGACGCGGACGGCGGCCATGGCGACGGCGAGGAGGCGGATGAACTCGTCGGCGACGCGCGCGTGGACGACGAAGCGTTTGGCGGCGACGCAGCTCTGGCCGTTGTTGACGAGGCGGGCGGCGGCGCAGGTTTGCGCGGCGGAGGGCAGGTCGGCGTCGGGGAAAATCAAATACGGGTCGCTGCCGCCCAGTTCGCCCACGAAGGGCTTGAGCGCCGCCCCGGCGAGGGAGGCGACGCGGCGTCCGGCGGCGGTGCTGCCGGTGAGGGTGACGCCGCGGACGCGGTCGTCGGCGATGAGCGGTTCGACGGCGGCGCCCCGGGCGAGGATGCAGTCGAAGACGCCGGCGGGGAGGCCGGAGCGGAGGGCGATGTCGCGGAGGGCGAGCGCGGTGCCGGAGACGTTGCTCGCGTGCTTGAGGAGGAGGACGTTGCCGGCGATGAGCGCGGGTGCGGCGGCGCGCACGACCTGCCAGAGCGGGTAGTTCCACGGCATGATGGCGAGGACGACGCCGAGGGGCTCGGGGACGACGGAGACTCCGCGCGGCGCGGCCGGCGGGATCTCGGGCTTGAGAAAGGCCGCGCCGTGCCGGGCGTAGTGCACGAGGGCGTCGCGGCATTTAGCGATTTCGGCGAGGGAGTCGGCGAGGGGCTTGCCCATCTCGGCGGTGACGAGCGCGGCGAGCGGTTGGCGCTCGCGATGGAGGGTGGCGGCGAAGGCGCGCAGGTGGCGGGCGCGCGTCGCGGCGCCCAAGGTTCGCCAAGCGGCTGCGGCCGCGTGGGCGGCGGCCAGGCGGGCCTCGATCTCGCGTTTCGTGTGCGCGGCGTGGCGGGCGATGATTTTGCCGGTGGCGGGATTGCGTGAGACGAGGGCGGCGGCCATGCGGCACGGTCGCGCGCCCTAGGCGCCCGGGCAAGCGCGGGCGACGAACGGACCGGGGTCGATGCGGCGATCCGAGGGCCGGGGAGCGAGGATCAGTCTTCGATCTCGATCAGGAGCTTGTCGTCCACGGCGACCTCGGCGCGGCCGCCTTTGAAAACGGCCGAGTAGGTCTTGGTTTTCTGGCCCGGGCGGCGGACGACGAAGACGTATTCGTCGCCGATGCCTTCGATCGGGGCGATGACCCAGTTGACGCGCATGAGCGTGTTGACGCGTTCGCCCGCGAGGGCGGGTTTGCCGTCGATGACGAAGTCGCGTCCGGCTTGCGCGGCGGCGAAGCGGGTGGTTTGCGCGCCGATCTGGATGCTGCACGTGGTGGCGGGGAAATCCAGGGACGCGGCGAAAAGCGGGGAGCCGATCACGAGGGAAAGCGCGATGGCGTGAAGCGGGAGGGGCGAGCGCATGGGCGGGGGTTTGGTTTGGACCGTATGCGCCGCGCGCGGTTCCGGGTCAGCTTTTCAGCCAACGGGAGAGGGTGGCGCGGAGTTTGTCGCGGGCGCGATAGAGGCGGGTTTCGACCGCCTTGGGGGTGGCGCCGAGAATCTCGGCGATCTCCGCGTGGGACTTTTCCTCGTATTCAAAGAGCACGAGGACCTCGCGGAGTTCTTCGGGGAGGTCGGCGATGGCGGTCCGGACCGCGGCGATTTCCTCGATTCGACGAGCGGCGGCGTCGGGCGCGGATCCGGTGGCGGCGAGACCGGCGGTGTCGGCGGGGGCGGCGGTTTCGAGCGAGTCGGTGCGACGGCGCTGGTGCTTGCGGGCGTGGTCGCGCGCGAGGTTGAGGGCGATCTGAAACATCCAGGTCGTGAAGCGTGCTCCTGGCCGGTAGCGATCGCGGTGGCGGTAGATGCGGACGAAAGTCTCCTGCGCGAGATCGAGCGCGTCGGCCTCGTTTTGCAGGTGGCGGAAGAGAAAGGCGCGAAGCGGGGTCTGCCAGCGCAGCATGAGCGCGTCGAGGGCGGGCAGGTCGCCGGCGGCGAGGGCGGACATGAGCGCCTCGTCGCCCGGCTCGCGGGCGGCGGAGTCGTCGAAGGAGGAGGCGGCCGTCGCGGCGGGCGGCATCATCGGGCTTCGGCGGGAGCCAGGGAGGGGGCGCCGTCGCGCTCGTCGCGATGGGCGACGCGCGGCTCCATGAGGGCGAGGAAACGCGAGGCCTGAGCGGGCGCCATGAGCGCGGCGATGGCGTGGAGGTGCGCCTGGGTGGACTCGGCGCAGACCTGTTTCAGGCGCGCGAGCTCGGCTTCGGCGGCGGATCGCGCGGCGGGATCGGACGAGGCGGCGCGGAGCGCGGTTTGGGCGCGGACGATGGCGCCGCAGTGGCGTTCGCAAACCGGTTCGTAGGCGGTTTGTATTTTCGCGATCTCGGCCCGGGCGGAATCGGAGAGGGCGAACTCACGGGCGAGCCAGGCGAGCTGCGCCTCGGTGGCCTCGGTTTCCGCGTCGACCGGCGCGCGCATGGCCAGCCGGGTGGCGCCGTAGGCGAGAAGTCCGGCGGCAAGGGCCAGGCAGAGGAGAAGGAGCGGACGGCGCGACACGGCTAGGGGCGGCAGGGCGCGGTGCAAAAGGTCAGGGGGCGTGGTGTCCGGCGTGGGCGTCGGACGAGTCGACCGCTGCGTGTTTCTGCCACGGGTCGATGTTGCGCGCGTAGGCGGTGGCGAAGGAGTCGGCGCGAACCTCGCGTTCGCGGGCGTAGGCGACGGCGGAGCCGGCGCCGATGGACGCGAGCACGGCGAGCGAGGCGGCGAGCGGGAAAAGCTGCCGGGCCATGCGGGCGAAGGCGTGCGGGGGAGGGGAGTCGAGGACGAGCAGGCGGGCATGCACGCCGGCGGCGAAGTCGCCGGGTGCGAGCGCGGGCAAGTCCGCGGCCGGGTCGGCGCGGCGCAGGAGGGCGCGCAGGGCGGGATCGGGCGGCGTGGTCATTTGCGGGGTATTACGCGCGGGAGGCGAAAACCCCGCCGAAAAAACACATCGGGGGCACTGGAACGATGCGCGGCGCCGGCTTGGGCGAAACAGGCGGCGGCCGTGCCGCCACGGGTGCGGAGGCCGTCGCCGAATTTCCCGGATCAGGCCTTGCGTCGGCGGGAGGAGCGGGCGGGTTTTGCGGCGGCGGCCTCGTCCTCTTCGTCGGATTTGGCGATGCGGTCGATGTTGAGGTAGGTCTTGGCGAGCATCTGGCTCTCGTAAAACTCGAGGAGGCGGACGCCTTCGCGGGGTTTGACGAGGTCCTTTTTGGTGGCGGTGTCGATCTGGCTCTTGATGCGGCGGCAGAGCTCTTCCCACTGGTATTGAACGGTCTCGATGACCTCGTTCATGCGCACGCCGGCGAGGGTGTCCTCGATGTAGTAGCCGTTGGGCTCGTCGTCCTCGAGGAAGACGTGGACCTCGTTGACGCGACCGAAAAGGTTGTGGAGGTCGCCCATGATGTCCTGGTAGGCGCCGGTGAGGTAGATGCCGAGATAGTAGGGTTTTCCGTTAAGCGGGTGGAGCTGGAGGTAGTCCTTCGTGTCCTGGAGATCGATGAAGGTGCCGATCTTGCCGTCGGAGTCGCAGGTGATGTCGACGAGCGTGGCGTTCACGGACGGGTTTTCCTCGAGACGGTGCAGCGGGGTGATCGGGAAAAGCTGCTTGAGTGCCCAGTGGTCGAGGAGGGACTGGAAGACGGAGAAGTTGCAGACGTATTGGTCGGCGAGGAGACGATCGAGCTCGCGGAGTTCTTCGGGCACGTAGCCGGCGGCGCGGTTTTCCTGGGCGATCTGCTCGCAGATCTGCCAGTAGATCGACTCGGCGGCGGCGCGGTTTTCGAGGTCGAGGTAGCCGAGATTGAAGAGGGAGAGCGCCTCCTCCTTTTTCTGCACGGCGTCGTGGAAGCGCTCCAGCTTGCCGAGCTTGGCCTTGTTGCGGAGAAGGGCCTCGAGATCGTGCACGACCTTGTGCTTTTCCTTCGGCTGGTGCTGCACGCCGAGAGTTTCGCGCTTGTTGATGCGCTCGAAGACCTCGACGACGAGCATGGCGTGCGGCGCGACGATGGCGCGGCCGGATTCGGAGACTAGATCGGGGACGGGGACCTGCATCGAGTCGCAGATGTCGCGGACGTTGGCGACGACATCGCGGGCGTATTCCGCCATCGAGTAATTCATCGACGACTCGTAGTTGGTGCGGGAGCCGTCGTAGTCGATGCCCAGGCCGCCGCCGACGTCGAGGTAGCCCATGGGGAAGCCCATCTTGGCGAGCTGGCAGTAGAAGCGGGACGCCTCGATGACGGCGTTCTTGATCGTGAGGATGTTCGGGACCTGCGAGCCGATGTGGAAGTGGACGAGACGCAGCGCGGAGGTGAGCTTGGCTTTGCGGAGCTTTTCGCAGGCGAAGAGGATCTCGGCGGTGTTGAGGCCGAATTTGGCGTTGTCGCCGGATGAGGAGGACCACTTGCCCTCGCCGCGCGTCTGGAGCTTGGCGCGGAAGCCGATCATGGGTTTGACGCCGACCTCCTCGGATACGCGGATGATGTCGTCGAGTTCGGCGAGCTGCTCCACCACGATGACGACCTTCTTGCCGAGCTTGCGGCCGAGGAGGGCGATGCGGATGAAGTCGTGGTCTTTGTAGCCGTTGCAAACGATGAGCGAGTTGGCGCCTTCGTGCATGGCGAGGGCGATCATGAGCTCGGGCTTGGAGCCGGCCTCGAGGCCGTAGTTGAAACCCTTGGACGCGCCGACGATCTCCTCGACGACCTCGCGGAGCTGGTTGACCTTGATGGGGAAGACGCCGCGGTAGGAGCCCTTGTAGCCCTCCTCCTTGATCGCTTGGTTGAAGACGGCGTTGAGCTGCTCGACACGGTGGCGGAGCAGGTCCTGAAAGCGGATCACAAGCGGCGCCTTGAGACCCATGGACACGGCCTCGTCGACCACGTCCATGATGCGGATGGAGCGGCCGTCGGAGAGCGGTTGCACGGCGACGGAGCCGTCCGGGCCGACGCCGAAATGGCCGGCGCCCCAGCGTTTGAAGCCGTAGAGCTCCTCGGATTTTTCGGTGGACCAGTCGGGCGCGGCGGGGACGGATTTGCTTTTCACTAGTGGGAAAGGGAAGTGAGGCCGGGAGCGTGCGGCCTGCGAGGGAAATGCGGTCGGGTTATGGCTTGCGTTCGCGGAGACGGACGCGGTTATTTCGCGATTCCTCGTCTAAAAACCACGTCCCGCAAATCAGAAAATGACTTCCGCGTTCGATTCGTCGCCCATTCTCGCCCAAGCCGCCGCCCCCGCAGGCGGCGGAGCCACCCAGCTCCTGTTCCTGGGCTTCATGTTCGTGGCGATGTGGTTTCTGATCATCGCGCCGCAGCGCAAGAAGCAAAAGGAGCACGCCAAGATGCTCGCCGCGCTCGACCAGGGCGACGAGATCATCACGGCCGGCGGCATCTACGGCGAGATCACTTACAAGAAGGACGACCGCTTTGTCGTTCGCATCGCCGATGGCGTGAAGGTGGAGATCTCCAAGGGCCACGTCCAAGAGGTCGTGCGCAAGGCCGGTTCCTCCAAGAACTGAGGTTTGGGTTTTCCCGCGACGCCGGCGGATCGTCGGCGTCGCGTTGCTTGGCTTTTTCGTCCGGTTTCGTCCGTGCTTTCTTGTCGTTTGGCCCCCTTTCGCCCCGTCCTGTCCGTCGCTCGGCTTCCTTTGCCGACCCGGGACCGCACCGCTTGCGTCCCGCGCCGCGCCCTCGCCTTTTTAAACCAATAAAACACCATGCTTAAACGCAACCTGTGGAAGCTCGTGCTGAGCTTCTTGATCGTGCTGTGGGCCGTCAGCGCTCTCGTGCCCGTGACCGACCGCGACGTGCCGACCTACATCGCCGGACGAGTCGAGCAGAAGGCCACCGAGTTCCAGACCCTGATGAAGGACGCCGGAGCCCGCTACGAGGCGAAGCAGGCCCCGTCCGTGTTCATCGCCCTGCGCGACCTCGCCAACGAGCGAAAGATCGACCTCGCGAAGGAGTATTTCCCCGGCGTGCGGATGGACGCCTCGCTCACGAACATCGCGAAGAAAAACAACGCCTTGCTCAATCACCTCCTCATCCAGTCGAAGGGTCGCCTCCAGCTCGGTCTCGACCTCAAGGGCGGCGTCGCGGTCACCCTCGCCGTCGACGAGGACGCCGCCTCGGCGATCCCCGAATCCCAGCGCAAGGAAAAGCTCGGCAAGGCCATCGATATCATCGGTGATCGCATCAACGGCTTCGGTATCGCCGAGCCCATCATCCGCGCCGTCGGCGCCAGCCGCATCGAGGTCCAGATGCCCGGCGTGAACACCCGCGACAATCCCGAGGTGCTCGAGAGCATCAAGAAGCCCGCCCGCCTTTCCTTCCACCTCGTCCATCCGACCCAGCGCCCCAACGCCTCGGCCCCCGGCGAGATCCCGGTCGGCTACGAGATCAAGACGCAGGATTACGAGACGAAGGACGGCCGCTCGATGACGCTCGAGTATTACGTCAAACGCGTCTGGGAGATGGACGGTCGCAACGTCACCGCGGCCTACGCCACCACCGATCAGTTCGGTCGCTACCGCGTCGTCATCAAGTTCAACAAGGACGGCGAGCGAGAGTTCGCCGACACCACCCGCCGCGTGGCCCAGCTCGGTCGCGAGAGCGGCGTCGACGCCCTCCTCGCCATCGTCCTCGACGGCCGTCTTTATTCCGCCCCGCGCGTGAAGGACGAGATCAACGGCGGCACCGCCGAGATCAGCGGCGACTTCTCCGCCCTCGAGGCGCAGGAGCTGGCCAACGTCCTCAACAACCCGCTCGACCTGCCCCTCCGCGTGCAGGAGCAATACGAGGTCGGACCTTCGCTCGCCCAAGACGCTATCGATAGCGGCGTCCGCGCCGCGATCATCGGCACCATCCTCGTGTGCGGTTTCATGGTGACCTACTACACCGTCGGCGGCGGCGTCGCCCTTGTCGCGCTCGCGGTCAACGTCCTCATCGTGTTCGCCATCATGGCGATCATGGGCGCCACCCTCACGCTGCCCGGCCTCGCCGGCATCGTGCTCACCCTCGGCATGGCGGTGGACGCGAACATCCTCATCTTCGAGCGCATGCGCGACGAACTCGGCGCGGGCAAATCCCTCGTCGCCGCGCACAACGCCGGCTACGACCGCGCCTTCACCACGATCGTCGACGCCCACATCACCCAGCTCGCCATCTGCGCGGTGATGATCGGCCTCGGCACCGGCCCGATCAAGGGCTTCGGCGTCACCCTCGCCATCGGCGTGTTTTCCACGCTGTTCTCCGTGCTCATCGTCGGCCACCTGCTGCTCGATTGGCTGATCAGCGGCGGCATCCTCAAGAAGCTGCCCATGATGAAGCCGATCCGCATCGGCAACGTCGACTTCGTCAAGCTCGGCAAGCCCTCCTTCATCGCCTCCTGGCTGCTCGTCGCGGTTGCCGTCGGCTACGTGGTCTACAAGGGAGACCGCATCTACGGCCGCGATTTCCTCGGCGGCGACATCGCCACCCTTGGTTTCGAAAAGCGGATCGACACCTCCGAGATCGCAAAGATCGCCGAACAACAAGGGCTCAAGGAAATCACCCCCACCTACGTCGCCGCGATCGGCGGCGGCGGGGAGACGCTCCGCATCGAGACCGAGTTCAATGAATCCGCCCCCCTCATCGCCGCCCTTCAGAAGACGCACCCCGAGGCCGGCTTCAAGCAGATCGGCGACAATCGCATCGGTCCCTCCATCGGCGCGGAGGTGAAGACGAACGCCCTCGTCTCCCTCGCGATCTCGATGGTGATCATTCTCCTCTACGTGGCCTTCCGCTTCGAGCTCGGCTTCGGCATCGGCGCCGTCGTGGCCTCGATCCACGACGTATTGATGACCATCGGCATTTTCGTGCTCTTCGGCTACCAGTTCTCCGCGCCCATGGTCGCGGCGATCCTCGCCATCGCCGGCTACTCGATCAACGACACGGTCGTGGTCTTCGACCGCATCCGCGAGGCTATGAAGGAGAACCCGAACGGCCACCTGCGCGACATCATCAACGAATCGCTGCGCCGCGTCTTCTCCCGCTCCATCCTGACGAGCCTGACCACGCTGCTCGCCGCCATCGCGCTCTTCGTCGCGGGCACGGGCGTCATGCGCGACCTGGCCTTCACCTTCATCATCGGCATCGTCACCGGAGCCTTCTCCTCCGTGTTCATCGCCGCCCCGGTCTTCTACTGGTGGCACAAGGGTGATCGCAACCGTGTCGACCACGAGGAAAAGCGCCCGGTCTACGACTGGGAAATCCAGACCAAGGCCTCCCGCTAACCGCCGCGACGCGCCGGCCCCGCGCCAAGCGCGCCGGGCCGCCTCCGTCTTTCGCAGGAAGAACCGATTCCCGGTTCGCCCTGTCCGGACGGCTCGCGGCCGCGGCGGCGTTTGCGCGTAGGGCGTCTCCGCGCGTCCCCGCAGCCCATGCGCTGGATCTACCACGCCCCGCCGCCGGAGCAGGTGGCGGCACTCTCATCCACTCTCGGCACGGGTCCCGTGCTGGCCGAGCTGCTTTTGCGCGCCGGCCACGCCGACGCGGGCGCGGCGGACGCTTTTCTGCGTCCGGCTCTCTCCCGCCTCGCCGATCCGTTTCTGCTGAGAAACCTCGACCGCGCCACCGCGCGTCTGCGTCGCGCCATCGCCGGCGGCGAGCAAATCGTCGTGCTCGGCGACTACGATGTGGACGGTGTGAGCAGCACCGCGCTTCTCGTCAGTATCTTGCGCCGGTTCGGCGCCAAGCCCCGCTTCGTCGTGCCCCGCCGCATGGAGGACGGCTACGGCCTTTCGCGCAGCGCCATCGACCGCGCGCTCGAGCCCGGTCGGCCGCATCTTTTCGTGGCGCTCGATTGCGGGACCAATTCCCACGACGAGGTCGCCTATCTGGCATCCCTGGGCATCGACGTGATCGTGGTCGACCACCATCGCTCGAAGGAAAAGCCCCTTGAGCACGGCATCCTCATCAACCCGCACGCGCACGACCTGCCGGGCGACGACGCGTGGAGGCACATGTGCACCGTGGGTCTCGTGTTCAAGCTCGTGCACGGCCTGGTGAAAGAGCTTCGCGCCGAGGGGAATCCGGAGGCGCAGGCGGTCAAGCTGCGCGACTACCTCGATCTCGTCGCCTTGGGCACGGTGGCGGATCTCGTGCCCCTTCAGCATGAGAATCGCATCCTCGCGAGCTACGGCCTGCGCACGCTCAAGGAGGCCGCGCGGCCCGGTCTGCGCGCGTTGATGGACGTGGCCGGGGTCCGGCCCGGCCAGGACCTGATGCCGGTGGACATCTCCTTCCGCCTCGGGCCTCGCATCAACGCCTCCGGGCGTCTTGCGGACGCGGCTTTGTCGGTGGAGCTCATCCTCAGCGACGACGCCCGCTTTTGCCGCGAGACGGCCAAGCAACTCGACGACTTCAACCGCGAGCGCCAGGACATCGAGCGCGGGATCACCGACGAGGCCGAGAAGCTGGTCGAGCGGGAGTTCGCCGACCAGCCCGGCATCGTTCTCTACGCCGACGGGTGGCATCCCGGCGTGGTGGGCATCGTCGCCGGACGCGTTACGCGCAAATATCACCGTCCCTGCATCGTCCTGGGCAACGAGGGCGCGCAGGCGAAGGGCTCGGGGCGCAGCGTCGACGGCATCAACCTCGTCGAGGTGCTCGGCGCCTGCTCCGATTTGCTCACGAGCTGGGGCGGCCATCCGATGGCGGTGGGCGTGGCCTTGCCGAAGGAAAACCTGGAGAAATTCCGCGTTCGTTTCGCGGAAGGCGTGCGGACGTGGACCGGTGGCAAATCTCCCGAACCGGAGCTCGCCATCGCCGCCTGGCTCAACCCCGGCGATATCCACGAGCGTCTCATGGACGAGCTCGCCCAGATGCACCCCTTCGGCCAGGCCAATCCCGAGCCGGTCTTCGGACTGCGCGGCATCGTGCTCCGCCAGCGTCCCGAGGTCTTCAAGGGCACGCACTTCCGCTTCGTCGTCGAGGTCGGGGACAACCGCCGGCGCCTGTATGGCGTGGCTTGGAAGATGGCCGATCGGCTGCCTCCCGTGGGCCGCCCGGTCGATCTGGCGGTCGAGCTGGCCTGGAACTTCTTCAACGATCGCAAATCGATCCAGCTCGAGCTCGCCGATTGGCGTTTGTCCGAAACCTCCGAATAAACCGGCCCGGCCTGGCGGCGGGGTGGGGGCGTCCCGCGGGTCCTCACCTCCTCGCTTGAGCCGCCGGGCCGACTCGTTACGCATTCTCTTTCATGATGCGTTCCTTCCGCCTTCTCGCCGTGGCGCCCCTGCTCGCGCTTCCGTCCGCTTTGACCGCCCAGCCGACGCCTTCGCCCGCCGTGGAGCTCGCGAATCTGCGCGAGGACGTGCGGATGCTGGTTCAGCGGGTGGGGGAGCTTTCCATCCGCGTGGAGCAGTTGGAAAAGGAGAACGCCGACCTTGCGCGCAGCAGCGCCGGCGCGCAGCAAAACGTCGCCACGCTCAGCCAGCTCAACACCGCCATCGCCGACCTCACGCGCGACATCAAGACGGCCGACGCCCAGACCAAGTCGGAGGTGCTCGCCGTCGTCGCCACCCAGATGGAAAACCTCGCGAAGCAGACCAACGTCGCCCTCGACGCGATGTCGCGCAACCGCGCCGCCGCCGCGCCCGCCTCGTTTTCCGACAACTTCCCCAAGGAAGGCGTCTCCTACACGGTGCAGTCCGGCGACACGCTTTCGAAGATCGCCCAAAAGACCGGTGCCAAGGTCGCCGACATCATCAACGCGAACAAGATCACCGACCCCGCCAAGGTGCAGGTCGGCCAGGTCCTGTTCGTCCCCGGCGGCAAATAAGCGCCCGGCCCCGTTCTCTGTTCTTCGCTCCCCGTTCCCTGCTTTAAATGGCCAACTCCAAATCCCGCCTCGGTCGCGGTCTCGGCGGACTCATCGCCGCCGCGGCCCCCAAGTCAGCCACCCCTTCGCCGGCCGCGCCCGCCGCGGCCCCCGCGTCTTCGGCCGCGCCCGCCGCGCCGACGCCCGCTCCCAACGGCTTCATCGAGGTGTCGGTCGCCGCGGTCGTTCCCAGCCCCTACCAGGCGCGCAAGGAGATCGCCCCTGAGCACCTGCAGGAACTCGCCGACAGCATCCGCGCGGAGGGGCTGTTGCAGCCCATCGTCGTGCGGCGCCTCGTCGACGGAAAATACGAGCTGATCGCGGGCGAGCGCCGCTGGCGCGCCTTCCAACTGCTCAAGATCAAGACCATCCCGGCGCGCCTGGTCGTGGCCGGAGACGCCTCGTCCGCGACGCTCGGCCTGATCGAGAATCTCCAGCGCGAGGGCCTCAACCCGCTGGAAGAGGCCTACGGCTACGCGAGCCTCATCCGCGACTTCGATCTCACCCAGGAGGCCGCCGCCGAGCGCGTCGGCAAACCCCGCGCCTCGGTCGCGAACACCCTGCGTCTGCTCTCGCTCGACGGCGAGCTCCAGGGCTACGTCTCCAAGAGCCTCCTCTCGGTCGGCCACGCCAAGGTCCTTCTCGGCGTCGAGGACGCGGCCCAGCGCGCGTTGCTCGCCCGTCGCGTGATCGAGGACGGGCTCAGCGTGCGCGCCACGGAGGCCTTGGTGCAGGCGAAGAAACTGTCCGCCGTGGCGCCCTCCCCGGGCGCGGACGCCGCCAAATCGGGCTCCAGGAAAATCCCCCCCGCCGACGCCGCGGCGATCTCCAGCATCGAGAAGCGGCTGACCTCCCACCTCGGGGCCCGCGTCGCGGTCAAGCATCAGGGCAAGAAGGGCCAGATCGTCATCCCCTACGCGGGCAACGACGACCTGCAGCGCATCCTCGAAAAACTCGGCGTCGAGCTTTGAGCCCCTTTTGATCCGCGTTAGACTGGGCGTGTAACCGACCGCCTCGACCCTTCCGCTCCAACCCTTACCGGCCGCGCCCCCTCCGACCGCGTCCCCGCATTGGCCACCTCGCCCACCGACCACGCCACCCGCGTCCTGAACCAGGCCGGCGACGTCCTTTCCGACGCCGTCGACTATCTGCGTCTGGATCCGATTCCGCCGGTGGTGCGCGAGATGGGGCGCTACTCGCGGCGGAAGTTGCGCGCCGATCTCCTCGCGGGGGCCACGGTGGCGTTGGTCTCCATTCCGCAGGCCATCGGTTTCGCGCTCATCGCCGGACTGCCTCCGGAGATGGTCATCATGTCCGTCGTCGTGGGCGGTTTTCTCGCCGCGGTTTTCAGCACGTCCCATCACCTCGTCTTCGGGCCGACCAACTCGATCAGCCTGCTGACCGCCAGCGCGGTGGCCACCTTGCCCGCCGCGGGCCTGAAGGCTCCCGAGCTGGCCTTGGTGATGGCCTTTCTGATCGGCCTTTTTCAGCTCGGCGCCGGCTTCGCGAAGCTCGGCAAGCTCACCCAGTTCGTTTCCCGCTCCGTCGTGATTGGCTACGGCACCGCGATCGGAATCCTGCTCGCCGCGAGCCAGCTGCCGCATCTGGTGGGCGCCGAGGTCACGCGCGGCAACCTGCTCCGCTCGCTCGAGGGAACCCTGCATCACATCCTTGCGCTGGAGATCAACGGCTACGCGTTGGCGATCGGCGTGGTCACCCTGTTGCTTTTCCATGTGCTCGAGCGGCTCGCGCGCTGGGTGCCCGCGGAGCTGGTCGGACTGGTCCTGATCTCCCTTTTCACCCGCTGGGTGGGGCTCGACGTCCTCGGGGTGAAGACGATCGCGGGCGAGGGCGAACTGGCGGGCGCCCTGCCGTCCTTCATCGGCATGCCGGTGGGCGACGCCAGCGTGGCGGCGGTGCCGGCGCTGCTGGGCACGGCGCTGGCCATCGCGATCCTCGGCATGCTGGAGGCGATTTCCATCGGCAAGACGCTCGCCGCCCGCTCCGGCCAAAGTTTCAACGCCAACCAGGAGCTCATGGCGATGGGCATGGCGAACCTGGGTTGCAGCGTCTTCGGCGCGATGCCCGGGTCGGCGTCTTTCGCCCGTTCCGCCGCGAATCATCAGAGCGGCGCGCGCACCCAGGTGGCCGCGATCTCCAGCAGCCTGATGGTGCTGGGCGCCCTGTTTTTCGTCGCTCCGCTGATCAACTATCTGCCGATTCCCGCCCTCGCTGCGCACCTCATCCGCATCGGCCTGAAGATGATCAACCGCGAGCAGCTGCGCATCGCGTGGAACGCCACCCGGTCGGACGCCATCGTGCTCGGGGTGACGATGGCCTCGGCCTTCCTTTTCAAGCTCGACGCGGCGATCTACATCGGGCTCGGCCTGTCCCTCGCGCTGTTTCTCAAGAAGGCCAGCGCGCCTTCCCTGGTGGAATACGGCTTCAACGACCAGGGGCAGCTGGCGCAGCTCGAGCCCTCGGCGTCGCGGGGCGAGTCGACGATCTCGATCGTGCACGTCGAGGGAGAGCTGTTTTTCGGGGCCGCAGACCTGTTTCAGGAGGAAGTGCGGCTGCGGGCCGAGGCGGAGAACATCCGTGTCGTCATCCTGCGCATGAAAAACGCGCGCCATCTCGACGCCACGTCGGTGATGTCCCTGTTGCAGCTTCACGAGGCCCTGAAGAACAAGGGACGGCATCTGCTCGTCAGCGGAATCAATCCGGACGTGGAGCGCGTGCTTCGTCGCAGCGGGGCCTGGGCGGTGATCGGGGCGGACAACATTTTCCCGGCCGAGGCGAATCTCACGATGAGCACCAAGCGCGCCTTGCAGCGAGCCAAGCGTCTGCTCGCGGCCGACGGCGCGACCGCGAAGGCGGACGTGCGCATTTTCTACGATCGCAAACGTCTCGAAGCCCAGGGCTCCGGCGCCTCCACGCCGGCGGACGAGCAGGTTTCCGATTACGAGATTTGAAACCGCGACGCGGGTGCGCCCGCGTCGTCGGGCTCCCGGGCGTGAGGTCGCTCCGGGGCCGGGCGTCGCGGATGCGTCCCGGCCGGCGCCCCGACGCTTCCGCGGCGGGGCGAGGGCATGAAAAAGCCGCCGGGCCCGGGGGCCGCGGCGGCGGATGGTTTGAAACCGCGGGCGCGCTCGCCTCAGCGGGCGGCGGCCTCGGCCTCGAGCTGGGCGTTGAGCGCCTTGATGCGGGCCTGGATCTCGCCGTTGGAGAGGTCGAGGGTCTGGTTGTAGTGGGGGCGGCGCTTGTAGTCGGTCGAGTAGATGATGCGGTCGACCAGCTCGGCGCGCAGGAGCGAGATCTCCTTTTGGAGGGCGGCCTCGCGCGCCTTTTGGGCCTCGATGGCGGCGAGGCGGGCGGCCTCGCGATCCGCGGCCTCCTTGGCGGCGGCCTGCTCGGCGCGCAGCTTTTCGAGCGCGGCGAGACGGGCCTTCTCGGCCGCGGCGGCCTCGCGGGCGCGTTCCTCGGCGAGGCGCCTGGCCTCGGCGTCGGCGGCGGCGCGCTGGGCGGCGAGCGCGGCTTCGCGTTCGACGGCGGCCTTGCGGGCGGCCTCCTCGGCGGCGATGCGTTCGGCGGCGGCCTTGCGTTCTTCCTCGAGGCGGAGCTTCTCGGCGGCCTCGCGCTCGGCGGCGGCCTTGCGGGCCTGCTCGTCGGCGAGGCGAGCCGCCTCGGCGGCCTGATCGGCGGCCTTCTTTTCGGCGGCGAGGCGCTCGGCGTCGGCGTTTTGGGCGGCGACATTGCGCGCGGTGTCCGTCTCCGACTGGCGCTTCGTGTTGCCGCGCCAGATCCAGGCGACGCCCAGCAACAGGAGAATAAGGATGAGGATGATCGTGATGCCGCGTTTCATGGTGCGAATTGAAAGATTTGGTGAGACCCGTCCCGAGACGGAGGTTCCGTCACCGGAATGTCAAACCCGGGGCTCCCCCGGGCCGGACGGGGGGCGCGAGGTCAAAGCGGGTTCGTCGTCGAAACGAACTCCCAAGGCAGACCGAAGCGGCGGGAGACCAGCTCGGCGAGGGCGCGGACGCCGTGGACCTCGGTGGCGTAATGTCCGCAACAATACAGGTTGAGGCCGTGCTCCTCCGCGAAGTTATACCACTCCTCCCGGAGCTCGCCGGTGACGAGGGTGTCCACCCCGAGGGCGGGCAGCTCGGGCACGGCGCTGTTGCCGCTCCCGCTGCAAAAGGCGATCCGGCCGGGACGTTCCGCGCCGTGCTCGATGGGGACGACGCGGGCGTAATGGCGTTTCAGGTTGGCGTGCAACTCGTCGCGCGTGCCGGGGTAGGGGGCGGTCCAGGCCACGGGCTCGCTGCCGGGCGGGGTGAGGAAGGTCCGGTCCGGCTCGAGACCGAGCTGGCGCGCGATCAGGGCGTTGTTGCCGAGCTCGGGATGCCCGTCGAGCGGCAGATGGCAGGAATAGACCGCCAGGTTGGCCCGGATGGCGGTGGAAAAGCGCGCGTAGTGGGCGCCGACGAGCGGCTGTGGCGCGCTCCAGTAGAGGCCGTGGTGAACGATCAGGAAATCGACGCCCGCGGCGGCGGCGCGCTCGAAGGGCACGCGGCCGGCGTCGACCGCCGCGCCGATCTTGGCGACGCGGCCGTCGTTCTCGATTTGGAGACCGTTGAGGGCGTTGGGGTGGTCTTTCCAGGCGCCGCGGCGGGTGGCTTGGTCGCAGAAGGCGACGATTTCTGACAGGGTCGGCATGGATGGCACCTTGAGGCGCGTCGCGGTCGATGAAAAGGCGGGAGACGCGTGATGAACCCGGGCCGGCTCCGACACCCACGGCTCGAGGACGATGGAGGGCGCGACGCGCACAGACCCGATGATCAAATCTAGGCGTGGTCCGTCGTTTTCGCCAATGCGAACGCATGCGTGGTTTTCCCCGTCCGGTTTCCATGCGCGGCCGTTTGAAGCGCGGCGGAGGGGGTGGATGCTTATGCAATCAATTAACCAAAATGAACGCCTCTCTTCCGCTTATCTCCCCTCGCGCGGTCGTCCGTGGCCGTGGCTTTACGCTGATCGAGTTGCTCACCGTGATCGCGATCATCGGCATTCTCGCCGCCATTCTCATTCCCGTGGCGGGCAAGGTTCGTCGCACGGCCAAAAACGCCGAGTGCGCGTCGAACCTGCGCCAGTGGGCGCATGCGGTCATGCTCTACGCGAACGACAACAAGGGTAACTACATCCTTCGTGGCACGGCCGAGGATGGCACGACCGGCCAGACCTGGGTGGCGGTTTCCAATGTCATTCCGCGCATGCTGTATGGGCGATACCTCCCGGCCTCGACGACGATCGGAACCTTGCGCAATTGCCCGGCGCGCACCGACGGCAATTCGGGTCCGAGCTACTTCATGAACAGGCCTTACGTGAGCGGCACCACGCCCGCGCCTCTGGATGCGGTTCCCTTCGCGCGGGTGCGCACCCCGAGCCACTTCATGCTTATGGTCGACATCGACCTGAGCGCCACGCCGCCGAACGGATATGCGTTGATCGGCCCGGGCGGCCTGGCGACCTACGTCACTCCCGTGCTGACCGATGCGACGAAGAACAGGCACTCCGGGTGGGTGCACATGTCCTACGGGGACGGCCACGTGGCGAAGGTCACGCAGAACGACATCCTCGCCTACGGCGATCGCTGGACGCGGATCGACAACTGAGCCGTCCGCGCCGGGGCGGAATCATTTGATGAAGTCCAGTTCCTCGGCGCGGTGGCGTTCCGCCCCTTTGATCACGCCGTCGGGCCTTAACTCGGCGGGGGCGCCTTCCAGCGCCGCGGAAAGGTCCGCGGCGCCCAGCTCGTAGGCGAGGACGCCCGGGCTGATCCAAGCGTCGGGTCCTCGTTGGCGAAGATAGGCGCAGAGTCGGCCGAAACGCAGATAATCGAAGTCGCTCAGGCGCTGGGTCCAGACGGCCACGCCGTCTTGCGCGAGAAGGGCGTCGAGCGCCGGCTGGTTGCGCAGAACCGATGTGAGCCCGGCCATGTCGCGCAGTTTTTCCTGATAGAGTTTTTCGTAGCTCGGGCGCCAGGGCCCCATGATCGGCCCGTTGTAGACGCAGCTCAGCATCGTCGCGCTGATGATGTAGGTGCCCGGCCGCAGGTCATAGTAGCCGATGGGCCGGGTGTCGTAGTATTCGGGCAGATGGACCGTCTTGTCGAAGCCGAGGCCATAGTAGGCGTGGTCGGCGTTGCCGAAAAGGGACAGGTAAACGGGAGGGGCGGCGACTCCGGAGGGCTGACGGGCGACGCGTTCGTCCAGCCAGCGGCGGATGTCGGGAAGGGCTTCTCCCCAGTCGCTGGAGCTGTCGACGAGGCTGCGATGCCCCATGCGGGGGCCGCCGGCGAGCGCGTTGAAGTAGCCGAGATGGTGCGGATGGGCGAGGGCGAGCTCCGCCGCCGAGCCGCCCAGGAGCGCGACGAGCAAGGCGACCCGAAGCCGTCTGGCGGGCAGGGGAAGGCGGACGGCCAGGCCCGCGAAGACGAGCGCGGCGGGATAGAGCGGGAGGAGGTGCCGCGCGCCGATGTTTAGATTCCCGGCGACCGCGAAGCCGCCGTAGACGAGGGCGACGACCGCGAACGGGAACAGTCCCCGCCAGGCGACGCCCTCCGCGTGGGCGGGCGTGCGGCGCAGGCGCCAGGCGGCGCAGGCCGCGGCCAGAAGCGCGAGATGGAAGGGCAGCGGATTTTTCGCCAGCCACGCGAAAGGGAAGAAATACCACCAGCCGTGGACGGAATACTCGCCGAGAAGATAGGCGCGGCGAATGTCGCCGGTGTGGGTGAAATTGTGGAGGTCCGAAAGATAGCTTTCGGGCAGGAGCCGCCAGGCGCGGGCTTGCGCGATCAGACGCGGGGCGAGGCCGGCATCGGCGGGCTGGAGCAGCCATGGGGTGGCGTCCTTGGCGGGCGCCGCGGCCGGACCGCCGTAGACCGCCCAGATGACCGCCCAGGCGATCAGCCCCGCGCAGAGCAGGGAGCCGGTGGTCGCGAGGAGGGCGGGGGAATGCGCCTCGCGAGCGAAGCCGCGGCGACCGAGGGCCCGTCCGGCGAGCAAAAGGGCGACCACCGGAATGATCAAAACGCCGCTGATCTTGGTCGCCAGCAAGGCGCCGATCGCGAGCCCGGCGAGCGCCGTTCGGACGACCGAGGGGCGTTCGAGCAATCGCCAGCAGGCGAGGGCGGCCAACGTGAAGAGCAGCGTGGTCTGGAGTTCGGTCGTGGCGAGGGAGCCGTGCGCGATGACCAGCGGGGAGCACACGTAGAGCGTCAGCGAAAGCAGGCCGGCGAGGTCGCCATGCAGTTTGCGCGACCATGCGAAGATCAGCCAACCGAGGACGACCGCAAGAAGCACGACCATGGCGCGGGAGGCGAAGATGAGTCGCTGGGGATCTTGTCCGCCTTGGAACAGCAGCAGTCTCCCGAAGTGGATGTTTCTCTCCCGCGCCTGCGCCTTTTCCTCCGCGCTCGGAAAACGCGGGGCGGGGTCGAAGGCGAGCCAGGGAAGCGCCTCCCAGACCTGGGAAAGACGGAGATTGAAGGTGGAGTAGGCGTGGACGCCTTGAGTGAGGGAGGCGTAGCCGACGCCGACCTGCTCGGGCTCGTCGAAGGTGGGCGAGGACCGGTGCGCGACGTGCAGGCACAGCCCGGCGAAGATCGCGAGGAGCAGGACGGCCAGTGCCGTGACTCCTCGCGAGGAGCGGAGGATGCGGTCGAGGGGGCGGGGCGACGTCATGCGAACGACGAGTGTCAACGGCGAGGCGCGGCGCTGTCGATGCCGGGCTGGCGGGCGTGGTGGCGTGGCGATTTTAAGCCGGAAAAAAGCCCCGGCGTCCAAAGGCGCCGGGGCTTGAGGAGGCTGGTTTGCGCCGACGTGGGATCAGCGTTTGAACTGGCCGGCGATCAGCCCGGTGAGGGCGACGTGCAGATCCTCGTTGTCGAGCTTTTCGAGGACTTCCTCGAAGAAGGCGGCGACGAGCAGGCGGCGCGTCTCGACCGGATTGATGCCGCGGGCCTGGAGGTAGAACTCTTGCTCGGCGTCGATGCGGGCGGAGGTGCTGCCGTGGGAGCACTTCACGTCGTTGGCCTGGATCTCGAGGCCGGGGAGGCTGTGGGCCTCGGCGGTGTCGGAGAGCATCAGGTTGCGGTTCTTCTGGTAGGCGTCGGTCTTCTGCGCGTCCGGCTCGACGATGATGAGGCCGGAGAAGATGGTCTTCGCGGTGTCGAGGAGCGCGTTCTTGTAGAGAAGGTTCGACGTGGTGTGCGGCGCGACGTGGGTCTGGAGCGTGCGTTGGTCGAACTCCTGCGCGCCGGTGGCGACGGTGAGCGCGAGCATCTCCGAGTGCGCGCCCGGGCCGAGGAGTCGGCTATGCGACTCGTGGCGGGCCTGGCGGCCGCCGAGGTGGAGGTTGAGCGAGAGGACGCGGGCGTCGCGCTCGGCGGCGATGCTGTTGACCTGGAAGGCGAGCGTCTCGGCGCTCCAGTGCTGGGCGCCGACGTAGGTGAGCTGCGCGCCCTCGGCGGCGTGGAGGTCGTTCACACCCGCGGCGAGCTGGCGCTCGGTGGCGGCGCCGCCGGAGATGAAGAATTCGACCAGCGTGGCCTTGGCGCGGGGGCCGAGGACGACGATCGTGTGCGGGAAGGCGGCGACGTTGTTGCCGGTCAACGTGTGCTGCACGACGAAGGGCAGAACGACCTCGACGTCGGCGGGCACGTAGAGAAGGGCGCCGGAAGAGCTGAACGCGGTGTTGAGCGCGACGAACTTCTCCGAGCCGAGCTTGGCCGGGTGTTTTTGGAAATACTTCTGAACGAGATCGCCGTGGGTTTTTAGCGCCTCGTCGAGCGGGGCGAAGATCACGCCCTTGGCGGCGAGTTCTGCGGGCACGGTGCTGCGGCCGACGACCTGGCGGTTGGAGAAAACGATCTCGGCCGTCTGCGGGAAACGCGTGTGGTTCGGGATCGTGTTGGCCGGATCCTCGGGGATGGCGAAGCCGGAGAGGTCGAGGCTCTTGAGGTTGGAAAAACGCCAGGTCTCGTCGGTGCGCGTCGGCATCGGGAGGGCGTTGAATTGGTTGAACGCGGCCTTCTTCGCCTCAAGCCACCAGGCGGGCAGGTAGGCGCGCTGGGAGAGGTGTTGGGCGAAGCGGGCGGAGTCGAGGCCGGGAGCGGCGTCGGCGGAAAGGGCGGGAGCGGACATTGCTGGTGGAGCGAGTGGTGGATGCGGGTGGACCGGAGCCGGCGGCGATCAGCCGACGGAGCCTTCCATCTCGAGGTCGATGAGGCGCTTGAGCTCGACCGAGTATTCCATGGGGAACTGGCGGACGAGGTCGTTGACGAAGCCGTTCACTGCGAGGCTCATCGCCTGCGCCTCGGTGAGGCCGCGCTGCTGCATGTAGAAGATCATGTCTTCCGAGACCTTCGAGACGGAGGCCTCGTGCTGCACGGCGTGGCTGTCGCCGCGGACGACGATGGCCGGGTAGGTGTCGGTGCGGCTGTTGGTGTTGATGAGGAGCGCGTCGCACTCGGTGTTGTTTTTGCAACCCTTGAGGTGCTTCGGGATGTGGACGACGCCGCGGTAGGTGGCGCGGCCCTGGCCGACGCTGATCGACTTCGACACGATGAGCGAGGTGGTGTCGTCGGCGGCGTGGATCATCTTCGCGCCGGTGTCCTGGTGCTGGCCGTCGTTGGCGAGGGCGATGGAGACGACTTCGCCGCGGGCGCGCTTACCTTTGAGGACGACGCCGGGATACTTCATCGTGAGACGGCTGCCGATGTTGCAGTCGATCCACTTCACCTCGGCGTCCTCCATCGCGATGGCGCGCTTGGTGACGAGATTGAAGACGTTGGGCGCCCAGTTCTGGACGGTGATGTATTGGATCTTGGCGCCCTTGAGGGCGACGAGCTCGACGACCGCGGAGTGGAGCGTGGAGGTGGAGAACTTGGGGGCGGTGCAGCCCTCCATGTAGGTGACCTCGGCGCCTTCGTCGGCGATGATGAGGGTGCGCTCGAATTGGCCGAAGTTTTCCGCGTTGATGCGGAAGTATGCCTGGAGCGGCATGGCGACCTTCACGCCCGGGGGGACGTAGATGAAGGAGCCGCCGGAGAACACGGCCGAGTTGAGCGCGGAGAACTTGTTGTCGCCGGTGGGGATGACCTTGCCGAACCACTTCTTGAAAATCTCCGGGTGCTCGCGGAGGGCCTCGGTGGAGTTGAGGAAGATGACGCCCTGCTTGGCGACGATGTCCTTGACGTTTGAATACGCGGCCTCGCTGTCGAACTGGGCCTCGACGCCGGCGAGGAACTTGCGCTCCTGCTCGGGGATGCCGAGGCGCTCGAAGGTCTTCTTGATGTCGTCGGGGACCTCGTCCCAGGTGCGCTTGGGCTTCTGGCCTTGCGCGAGGTAGTAGCGGATCTTGTCGAAATTGATGTTCTCGAGATCCTTCGTCGCCCAGTGCGTGGGCATGGGCTTGTCGAGGAAGGTCTGGTAGGCCTTGAGGCGGAAATCGAGGATCCAGTCGGCCTCCTTCTTCACGCCGCTTATGTAGCGGATGACGTTCTCGTTCAGCCCGGAGCCGGCATCGAACTCGTATTTGACGTCGTAGGTGAAGTCACCGAGCGACTGGTCGATGCCGACGGCGGGATTCTCGACGGCCGCGGCCTCATCGGCGGCGTCGGGCGGGGGGAGGGTGTCGGTGGGAGGCTTCATCGGGATTTCAGATTTGAAATTTGAGATTTGAGAACGCGCGACGGCGGCGCGTCAGGCGGTGGCGGCGGCGAGCTCCTGCTTCACCCAGTCGTAGCCCTTGGCCTCGAGCTCGAGGGCGAGCGCCTTGTCGCCGGACTTCACGATGCGGCCGTCATACATGACGTGGACGAAGTCGGGGACGATGTAGTTGAGGAGGCGCTGGTAGTGGGTGATGAGGAGCACGCCGAGCTCGCCGCCCTTGAGGGTGTTGACGCCTTCGGCGACGATGC